>OBRT01000358.1_pt1 | contig 12002 bp, 7 predicted proteins | sample 1494891 | NCBI WGS metagenome assembly OBRT01 (sample SAMEA3360688, study PRJEB22359) | human gut metagenome | biome: ENVO:urban biome; feature: ENVO:human-associated habitat; material: ENVO:feces | place: Bangladesh | collected 2011 | reverse complement strand
GCATCCATGAATGTAAACTAAATATTAATGTGTCCAGTTTTCTGGGTACACATCATTACTCCAACCATTCTTCTTAAATTGGTACATTTCTATGATATTGACCATACTTTTTTTACTATATTGGGGTATTATATAAGCAAAGGAGGTCTTATTATGACAGAAAATAAGAAAAAAGTCGATTGGATTTCGCTAATCATAGGAATATTTTTTATTTTTATTGCCTTTATAGCATTTAAAAATCCATTGGCGAGCTTGGAATCGCTTGTAATTTACTTTGGCATCAGTGCCATATTCAAAGGCATTGGCGGTTTGATGATTCATCACAACATCAAAAAGTACACTGGACTAAACATCAACATATTCATGTGGACAAGCATTTTAGACATTTTGCTAGGAATTTTAATTGTGTCAAATATTAATTCTATGGTAATGACTTTGCCATATGCATTTGCAATTTGGTTTATAATTGACTCGATTAATGACCTTATCTATGGAAGCTACCTAAAAGACATTCATGGCGGACTTTATGGACTAAATATCGCTATCAACATCATCTCACTAATTCTTGGTATAATGATGATATACAACCCTCTAGGCGTGACATTTACAGTTGTTTACCTAATTGGTATGTACTTTATAATCAGCGGAGTGAAGTATATAGTTCACGCATTTGAATATCAATATTAATATCTTCATCAAAGGAAAATGGCCGGAGTGATCCGACCATTTTTTCTGTGTATTATTTAATTCTTAATTATTTTTTAATTATTTAACAAAAAATTCTTTATTCACAAACCCTATCTCTTTTTACTCTGGCACTACCATCGACCATGGGACTTCGCACATCGAAAAGTGTTTTCCTTCGCTTGCTCGTCTACGAAAACTGATAATTTCTAAGCTTGTTCACCTGCGAGCCCATATTCGTTCGTTGCGCTCAGCTAGATGGTCTCGCGGTCGGTTCACTTCGCCAAGAAATTAAAACAGTTTTCTCCGAATGCTGCGCTCGCGAAAATCACTTTTCTCACTATTAGTTCAAGGGCTCGCTTGAATGCGAACGCTATTCTTTTATTTCATTAAAATTATTTTTATTAACAAATTTCTCCAAACCAAATTTTGCTGGAAAAAGAAGAACCTCGCACATAAATGTGCAAGAACCTTTACGCTATGATGGATTAGGCGCAAATTGAATGCGAACTATTTATCCACTTCATCCCCCAGAAGGTACTTCTTCCCATTTTTTTCCCAGGCAATACAAGAGTCCAAATTAATATTCATCGCACTATTCAAAATATTTCTCTCCGCCATATTATTCTTCTCCATAAGCTCGGCGACAAGGTCCTTGATCTCGTAGCGGATATTGCCACTTCTCTTCTTCGTAACAGAGCAGGCACAGTCCAAAGCCTTGAGATCACTTCTCTTAAGCCACCTCTTAATGTCATCTTCCCTTATGTAGTACATAGGCCTAATCAGTTTGAGTCCTTCAAAGTTTTGGCTATCGAGTATCGGGCGCATCGTCTTGAAAGTGCCGGCGTATAGCATGTTCATAAGCGTCGTCTCAACAACATCATTCATGTGATGACCTAAAGCGACCTTGTTGCAGCCAAGCTCCTTCGCCTTGCCGTAAAGGGCGCCGCGGCGCATACGAGCACACATGTAGCACGGGTAGTCACCCGCAAGCTTCTCAGCCACTTGAAATATGTCCGTCTCAAATATTTGTATGTCTATGCCTAAGAATTTGCATAGCTCCTCAAGCTTGTCCCTATTTTCTTTAGTAAAGCCCGGGTCCATGCTCACGTAGCAGACATCAAATTTAAAAATCGAGTGCTTCTTCAGCTCCTCAAACATCTTCGCAAGAAGGATTGAGTCCTTGCCGCCACTTATAGCGACCAAGACCTTGTCACCCTCCTCAATCAGATTAAAATCGTTTATCGCCTTAAGAAATTTCTTCCAAAGCTCCTTTCTGTAGCTCTTGATGATGAAGCGCTCAATCTCTTTTTTCTCTATACTATACATTATATGTGATTAAAGAGTCAACCTTGTAGCCATCAAGCTTGTCGCGGCCCTTAAGGTCAGTTAGTTCAATCAAAAACTCAAAAGCAACAATCTCCGCACCCATCTTCACAAGAAGGTCCTTAACAGCCTCAACAGTTCCTCCAGTCGCAAGAAGGTCATCAATAACAACAACCTTAGTGCCCGGCTTGATCGCGTCCTTATGAATCTCGATAGTGTCAGTGCCATATTCCTTTTCATAAGAGTATGACACAGTCTCAGCAGGCAGCTTGCCCTTCTTTCTAACAGGAATAAAGCCAAGACCCATCTTGTAGCTAAGCGCGCAGCCAAGCATGAAGCCCCTCGCCTCAGGTCCAACGATGTATTCAGCGCCAAGGCCCTCGATATTCTTTTCTAATTCATCTACAGCGTACTTGAAAGCGTCCTTGTCCTTAAGAAGCGTAGTTATGTCCTTAAAAGAAATCCCTTCCTTCGGGAAGCCTTCAATCACCCTTATAGTGCTTTTTAAATCCATATTATCACCCAAAGAGTATTATACCACTTATTATAGTTTATGGCAATCGTTTTGTATTATGTTTATGGTGATGGTCTTGCCACTACGTCAAAAATTCTTATTGATAAAATTTATATTGAGTACCTTTAGCATAGTATAATATTATATTACAGTTTGGTTAAATATTTACTTTAGCTATTGCAAATCGTTTAATTAAGAAGTATAATATACATAAGAAAGAATTATTTAGGACTTTCAAAATTATTCTACACTAAGGAGGTAGTAGTATGAAAAAGTTTAGAAATATTTTGGCTATGCTAATGGTATTCGTGATGCTAGTAGCAGTTATGCCAATGAATGTATTTGCTGAAGGGGAAGATAAACCAACTGAACCAGCAGTTACAGTTACAAGTATTGCTATAGATACTAACAGTACTTATAAAACAGAATACAAAGTTGGTGACACATTAGATGTAAGTGGCTTAAAGATTAAAGTTACAAAATCAGACAATTCAGAGGAAACAGTTGATGTTACAAGCGACATGGTTACAGGTTTTGATTCAAAGGCTGCAGCCGAAAGTCAAACATTAACAATAACTTATCAAGAAAAAACAGTGACATATAATGTCAAAATAGCAGCTGCTACACCAGCAGTTACAGTTACAAGTATTGCTATAGATACTAACAGTACTTATAAAACAGAATACAAAGTTGGTGACACATTAGATGTAAGTGGCTTAAAGATTAAAGTTACAAAATCAGACAATTCAGAGGAAACAGTTGATGTTACAAGCGACATGGTTACAGGTTTTGATTCAAAGGCTGCAGCTGAAAGTCAAACATTAACAATAACTTATCAAGAAAAAACAACAACTTATACTGTTAAAATAAAAGCTAAAGAAGTTGAAGTTAAAAAATTTAAATTAACAGCAAAAGTTGAAGGAGAAGGCGGAAAAGTTGATCCATCAGGCGAAAAAGAATACGAGAAAAATACTAAAGTAACTATAACAATTAAAGCTAATGAAGGTTATGAGCTAGATGAAGTAAAAGTTAATAATGTAGATAAAAAAGCTGATGTAAAAGATAACAAATTAGAAATTACCATGGATGCAGAAAAAATTGTAGTGGTAAAATTTAAAAAGAAAGCTGAACCAAAGCCAGAAACAAAAGAATATACAATATCTAAAGCATACACAAATCACGGATCATTCACAGTAAGTAAATCTAAAGCTAAAGCAGGTGAAACTATTACAGTAACAGCTACACCAAACTATGGCTATGCAGTTAAAAATGTTTACTATATAGATGATAATAACATTAAACATAGTATTAAGAACTATGCTTATAACGACTACTATTACTATGGATACAACGGTAGATATAACGATGGCTACTATGGTGATTATTACAGATACTACAGTGACTATGAAAACAACTATTACTATGATTATTCTAGCTATGATGCTTATCTAAAAGATAGACACTACAGCTTCTGGAACAACGGTTACAGATACTGGGATGACTATGACTATAAATACTATAACAAATATGACTACAGATACTATGACGATTATTATAGATACTATGATGACTATGTAGATAACTACTACAGAAGATATAGTAGCTATGAAGACTACCTATATGATAAACACTACAGTCACTACAGAGACTACAGATACTATGACAAATATGACTACAGATACTATAACTACACTACAACTGATACATTTGAAATGCCAGCAAGTAACGTTACAGTTTATGTAGAATTTACTGACTGGTCATACTATGGATATTACTATGATGACTACTATTATTATAGATATCATAGAGACAAGAAGGACAAAGAAAAAGAAGAAAAGGCTGAAGAAGAAAAGAAGCCAGCTGAAGAAAAAACTCCACAAGTTTACGAAGCAAGCGCAACTATAAACGTTGGTTCTAAGGTGTTTACTAAGGTGAACAAGAACGTTACAACTACTCATCAAATGGATGTTGCTGCATACGTTAAAAACGGTAGAGTAATGCTTCCACTAAGATATGTTGCTGAAGCTCTTGGTTTACAAATATCTTGGGTTCCACAAACTAAGACTGTTATTATCTGGGATTTAACTCAAAAAGTTGAAATACCTATAAAGTCTAACAAGATGATTGTTAATGGCGTAACTTACACAAGTGATGTTAAGCCTGAAATCAAAAACAGTAGAACAATGCTTCCAATCGCTAACGTTGCTAGAGCACTTGGTCTAATAGATGGTTCTGACATCATCTGGGATCCAGTTATGAAGCAAGTTAAGTTGACAAGAAGAGTTTTAAGTAAATAATTTATAAAGTCCTAAGGGGTCCGCTCATTGATTTGGGCGGATCTTTTTTGCTTAAATAATATATCTTGACAAGATTAGCTATTTATACTATAATGGTTAAGTCAAGTTAAAAACTTTGTAAAACAATCGGCATGGAGAGATGGTTGAGTTGGTTGAAGGCGCTCGCCTGGAAAGCGGGTATACGTGATTAAGCGTATCAGGGGTTCGAATCCCCTTCTCTCCGCCACGTGCTAGTTGGGAAGGTAGCGGCATCCTGTAACCATAAATCCGCTATATTTGGAATGAATTCCCGACCGAGGGCGTCTTCTGTGGGGCTTGCCCACAATAAGAGGTGTTGAACGAAGGGTTCTTGCGCAACATAAATCTTACGAACCTCGTCAGGTCCTGGCGGAAGCAGCGATAAGTATGTATTTGTGTGTGCCGCGAGGGTGCCGTTCGGGAGCTGTCTGTTGTGGTAACACTTGGAGGGGGCGCACGGAGTCGGGTGCACTACATAGCAACGTCTGGAATTTCCAGACGTTTTTTTATAGAATTTTGCGCCAAAATTGCGCCTTGCGCTTGTTCGTTTTTTGTCAATGCTCGAGTACGCATTTGTACGCTCCGCTTGCCAAAAAACTGCACTTCGCACAATCCATCAATTTTTCCAGCAAAATTTGTGTCATCCGATAAAATTAAATTCGCCCATAGTTTGCTCGTTGTATGTATATGGATGCGATAGAAGATAGAATTTTAATCTAATTAAGAAAAATGTTTGATATGGCAATATTTACAAATGTGCCTTTACTCTTAACAGTTATCCGGCACTTAATAGAGAGAAAATTGATTTTCACGAGCGCAGCATTCGGAATAAATTGAATTAATTTCTTTGCGCAACGAACCGCCCGTGGGCTCATCTAGCTGAGCGTAGCGAACGAATATGAGACCACAGGTGAGTAAGCTTAGAAATTAACAATTTATGTAGACCAGCAAGCGACGAAAACAATTTTCGATGTACAAGTGAAAGAAAAAAACGACTAAACAATTGTTTAGTCGTCTTTTTCTTTGGTCGGGGTGAGAAGGTTCGAACTCCCGGCCCCATGGTCCCAAACCACGTGCGCTACCAAACTGCGCTACACCCCGCCGAAATATTACTCACCTATTATACCGTTCTCTATACATTCTTGCAAGTGAAGATAAATCTTATTTTCTCATTAAAACTACTATTATTATAGTTTTTCTTCTATTATCTCACGAATTTACAATATTTTTATTTTATCTTAATAGGCGTCTGACAAAACCATTCTCAATATTTCAAAATAGTTACAATTGCATTAATATTAACAAAGTTAATGGTTTTTGTTATATAATGGAGACGTATGATAGAAAGGAAGGATAAAATGAAATTTAAACGTATAGCAAGTATCGCTTTGAGCGCAACACTTGCATTTTCGATTTTAAGTCAAAGTTCTTTAGCTTATATAATTAACGAAGAAAGAAAGGAAGAGTATTTGGCGAGCGGCGTGCATCGCGCGAACATCGAGAGGTTTACCTCTGAGGGCTGGCAAAACTTAAATGTCTTGACGATTGACGCGACTAGCGGCATGAACGAGATCAAGGCGATGTTTAACACTGAAGGTGTATCTCACAGGTCGAATGTTAAGGACATGGTCTCTGTAAGTGGCGCTGTTGCTGGTGTTAACGGCGACTACTTCAACTACCAACCGCATCCATCGACGCTTGGCGTGATTGTGAATGACGGCAAACTTATCAGCTCGGCTCAAGAGGGCAAGAACAATCTGCCTGTCTTCTACCAAAGCAGTGCTGGCGACTCACATGTGGGCTACATCACTCAATCTGTTGACATCTTAAATAAACTTACTGGCGCAAAATACCACGTCAGCGGCTACAACAAGGCTTATGGCGGCTACAAATACTTATCTCTACTAACAAGGGACTGGGGCAAGAAGAGTTTCGGCGCGAAGTCTGCGAACATGACTGAAATCCTTGTGGTTAATGGCGTTGTTGCTGACATTAGAACGAACGGCGAGCCTTTTGATATCCCTGATAATGGCTACGTACTTAGCCAAAATGACTCGCCTCTAGCAAGTCTAACGCTTGGCACTCCGCTTGAGCTGCAAGTCACTTCGAATGTTGACCACAATGGTCTAAAATTCGCTATGGGCGGCGGCTCGATCATTTTAAAAGATGGCGTAGCTATGCAAACTAATATTGTTAATAAAGGAAGACACCCAAGGACTGGTATCGGCGTCACTCAAGACGGCTCAAAGATAGTCATCATCACTGTTGACGGAAGGAATGGCTATGCGGGTCTTACTCAAAAGGAATTCGGCGAACTCTTTAAGAGCTTCGGCTGCTACAATGCGATGAACCTTGATGGCGGCGGATCGACTACCATGGTCAAAAAGACTAAGGCGATGGATTCTGCTGAGATCATCAACAAGCCATCGGGCGGCACTCCAAGAGCTGTTGTATCGGGCGTTGGCGTTTTCTCGAATGACAATCCAGGCGCTGCAGCAAGAATTGAGCTTGAGCTTGATACTGACAAGGCTTTCCCTGGTGTACCAGTAGGCTACAGTGTTAAAGCTTACGACGCAAGCAACAATCCGGTCAGAGTAGACGCAAATGCAGTAAGCGCAAGCGCTACGAATGGCGCATCTTGTGCAGGAGGCAGTTTTATTGGCACTGCTCAAGGCGTTTCGCAAGTGACTGTATCTTACCAAGGTGCGAGCGACACGAAAAACATAGAAGTATACTCAGAGCCGGTTGAGCTAAGAAGCTCGATTGAGAGTATAAACGCAAAACCTGGCGATAAATACACTATCAAAGACATCATCGGTCTAGATAATCAAGGCCGCAGCGCGAAGATACCGACTTCGAGCATTAATTTCTCCATCTGGGGTAAAGTTGGTGCGATGAGCGGAAATGTTTTCACTGCATCAAATAATATTGGCTACGGCTACATCACTATGGGCTATAAAAATACTTATAAGAACATCCCGGTCACTATTGGCTTCAATACAAAGCCGCTACTTGACTTTGAAAGCCTTGATAATATTAAGGCATCGAGCTTCCCAGCTGACAAGGTGGCAGCTAGCCTAAAAATTTCAAAGGACGCAAAGCAAGGCAAGGGCGCAGTTGAGCTTAACTACGACTTTTCTAAGCTAGATGACTCGAGAGCTGCGTATATAAGCTTCAAGAAGGCACCAGTTTTAGAAGGTAAGCCAAAGAGGCTTGGCATCTGGGTCAAGGGCGACGCGAAAGGCGCTATGCTTAAGGCGACTATCAAAGACAGCGAAGGTTTTGCTGAGCAAATCACTTTCACTGAAAAAATTAACTTTAGTGACTACAGATATCTTGAAGCAGAAATTCCTGACAACGAGGCGTATCCATATACCCTACTAAACATCTACATTGGCAGCTCCAATAATTCTGCCATGGTCAAGTCAAAGATCTTGGTAGACGCAATCGATTTACTATATGAACATAAATTTGAAAACGCCATAGACAATTCATCCGTCTTGGCAGATAGTCAAAAAGGCTTCTTAGCAAAGGCTCGTGGCGGCGAATACCTAGTGGTTTCAGGCTACGACTCTAATCAAGACAAAAACTTTGCTGGCGCCAAGACTGCCATAATCAATAAGATGAATAAAGTTGACACGGGCATTACGCTTAATAGCTACGACAGCGCTTTGAAGAAGGCAGTTTCGAAGAACCTTCTTAAGAATGGAAACGTTTTCTCGACAAGCGCAACGACAAACGCCTTTATACTAAATTTAAATACTTCGAAGAGGTCACTAAGACTTTCCGACGCAAAAGAGTGGTCCTACATCACAGGCAGCCTTAAGAACATCACGCAAAAGAACGTTGTTGTGACTATGACTAGCCCTGTCTTTGGCAAGGGCGGCTTCACTGACAAGAAGGAAGCAGAATTACTTCACGCGAAGCTTAAGGAGCTTGCCGACATGGGCAAAAACGTCTACGTCGTTGCCGGCTCAAACGAAGCGTCCGTCAAAGTGCTTGACAAGGTTAGATACATTAACGTTTTCAACAAGCCTATCAAGACAAAGGCCGACCTAGTTAAGAGGAGCTACGTGCAATTTACTTTCAATCCAAACGCAAGTGCATATGTAATCGCTAACTATTAATATGGTATAGACGCTATGAATATAGAATATATCTAAACGAAAAAGGACTGTGAGAGCAGTTCTTTTTTTGTGCCTTGCTTTATTGAAAAAAATAGATTTTTGTGTTAAAATTAAAATAGCTAAGTATATGTCCCTTTGGGTATATATACTTAATAAAGGAGTGAGAACATGGACAAGGATAATAAAGACAAGAAAGGACCTAAGAAGTCTCTCGTCTATTACTATATAGTTATACTAATCATTGCCTACTTCTTCAACATCTTCTTCATGAAGGACTTCATGAAGCCAAATGTTGAGAAGGTCACTTACGATGCTTTTTTGAAAGCGATTGACGAGGGCGTTGTTGACAAGGTGCAAAAGATGGGCGGCAACATCGTATTTCAGCTTAAGCCTGATTACGTGGCCGTTCGCGATAAAGACAATGACAAGAAATTAAAATTTGAAAAAGCAAAATTAGATAAAAGTGGCAAGGCCATAAACAAGAGTGAAGACGAAGAGCTTAGGGTCTTCATCACAGGCGAGTGGGACTACGACGGCCTTACAGAAAAGCTTGAGGCAAAGGGCGTTCACTTCGGTAGCGAAATCATCGAAGAGCCATCGATCTTAGTAAAAATCTTGGGCTTCCTACTACCGATAGCGACATTTTTGATTATGGGTCTCGTTCTATCCAGAATTTTATTCAAGGATATGGGCGGCGGCCTTGATAAATTTGGCTTCGGCAAATCGGGCGCCAAAGTTTATGTAAAGGGCAAGCAAAAGAAGACATTCGAAGACGTTGCGGGCCAAGAAGAGGCGAAGGAGATGCTTCTAGAGATAGTCGACTTCCTTCACTACCCAGAGAGGTACGCCAAGATCGGCGCCAACCTTCCTAAAGGAGCCTTACTCGTAGGACCTCCGGGTACAGGTAAAACCCTTTTAGCACAAGCAGTTGCGGGCGAAGCAGATGTGCCATTCATCTCCATATCGGGTTCATCCTTCGTAGAGATGTTCGTTGGACTTGCAGCCAAGAGAGTTAGAGAATTATTCAAAGAAGCGCAAGAGAAGGCGCCATGCATCATATTTATAGACGAGATCGACGCCATAGGTAAGTCACGTGAAGGGTCTTTCTCCTCAAACGACGAGAGAGAGCAAGCTCTAAACCAATTACTTACAGAGATGGACGGCTTCGACTCCAAAAAAGGTATAGTGGTACTTGCGGCAACAAATAGACCAGAAGTACTTGACCCAGCTTTATTACGTCCAGGTCGTTTCGACAGGCGTATACCAGTTGAATTACCTGATCTTAATGGCAGAATAGCCGTATTAAAGGTACACTCAAGAAATATCAAGATGTCAGACGATGTAGACTTTAAAAAGATAGGTCTACTTACAGCAGGCGCATCAGGCGCAGACCTTGCAAATATCGTGAACGAAGCGGCACTTAGAGCGGTTAGAAACAAAAGAGATTACGTTATACAAGAGGATTTACAAGAGTCAGTTGAAGTAGTTATAGTTGGCTATCAAAGAAAAACTATGATTATCTCAAAGAAAGAGCGTGAAATGATTAGCTACCACGAAGTTGGTCACGCGATAGTCGCAGCTGTTCAAAAGAAGAGCGCTCCAGTTGAGAAAATCACCATCATACCAAGGACATCGGGCGCACTCGGCTACACACTACAGTCAGATACAGAAGAAAAGTTCCTTATGGATAAGGAAGAGCTCTTCAATATGATGGTTACTGCATCAGGCGGTAGAGCCGCTGAGGATATAGTCTTCGGCGTAATTACGACTGGCGCAAGTAACGATATAGAGCAAATCACAAACATCGCTAGAAACATGGTTATGCGCTACGGTATGAGCGACGACTTCCCTATGATGAGCCTAATGAGCGAGGGAAACCGCTACCTAGGCGGCGCAGGCGAGCTTACAGCGAGCCAAGACACCTTTGCCAAGGTCGACGATATCGTCAAAAACCTTATTGCAGAAGCTTATGAAGAAGCAAAACGCATACTTCGTGAGAATAGAACAAAGCTTGATAAGATTTCAAAATACCTTATCGAGAAAGAAACCATCAGCGGAGAAGAGTTTATGAAGATCTTTAATGAAGATGACAATGCTGCAAATGGCGAAGTAAGCGAAAATGCTAAAGATAGTGAAAATACTATAGAAAGTGATTTTACTATTGATAGTGAAAATGCTTTAGAAAGTGATTCTGTTAAAGATAGCGATTCTACTAAAGATAGCGATTCTACTATTGATAGCGATTCTACTATAGAAAGTGATTTTACTAAAGAAGACGAAAATACTCAAGATGAGAAAAATGACGATAGTGGCAAGGCCATAATCGTAGAAGAGGATAGTAATATATAAAATAAGGAGTAGGAGACATGGGTTATATACTAATTGTTGACGACGAAACGACGATAACTGATATCATCGAGTTCAATTTACAAAAGGAAGGTTTTGAGACAAAGGCGGTTCACGACGGCAAAGAAGCGCTGCTTGCGGTGAATGAATACGAGCCGGACCTAATGCTACTTGACGTCATGATGCCTGAGATGGACGGCTTTAAGACGCTTGAGCTTTTAAGACAAAAGTATAAGTTCCCTATACTTATGCTGACTGCGAAGGAAGAGGAAGCTGATAAAGTCAAGGGTCTAGAGCTTGGCGCTGACGACTACATCACTAAGCCATTTGGCATAAGAGAGTTAATTGCAAGGGTTGAGGCGAATCTTAGACGCGCGCCTAAGAGTAAATCGACTGAAAACTCCATTACCATAGGCGATATAAGGATGGATATGACTCTATTACAAGTATTTAAGAAGGAAAAACCGGTTGAGCTAACTCTTCGTGAGTTTGAAGTGCTAAAGTATCTGATGCAGCACCCTAACGAAGTATTCTCAAGGGCGGATCTACTTAAGGACGTTTGGGGCTACGACTACATCGGCGACGTAAGGACTGTCGACGTAACTATCAGACGTGTGCGCGAAAAAGTTGACGAGAAATTATCAGACGACTACAAATACATCAAGACAAGAAGAAACATGGGTTATTACA
>OBRT01000354.1_pt1 | contig 12216 bp, 10 predicted proteins | sample 1494891 | NCBI WGS metagenome assembly OBRT01 (sample SAMEA3360688, study PRJEB22359) | human gut metagenome | biome: ENVO:urban biome; feature: ENVO:human-associated habitat; material: ENVO:feces | place: Bangladesh | collected 2011 | reverse complement strand
CTAACTTAAATGTAAGGATAGATAAGGACATAAAAAAGGCTGCGGAAGAAGTTTACGCTGAACTTGGCTTTAATATGTCGACAGCCATAAACATGTTTTTAAGAGCAAGCATCAGAAAAGGTGGCATTCCTTTCGATTTAAAACTAGATGTGCCTAATAAAGAGACTTTAGAAGCGATTGAAGAAGGAAGACGCTTAGCAATGGATCCTTCGACACCGCTATATGACAACATGGAAGATCTTAGAAGAGCTTTAGAAGTATGAAATACCAGGTCTTATTAACATCTAAATTTAAAAAAGACTTTAAATTATTAAAAAAGCAGGGCAAGAATACAGATAAAATTTTAGCTGTTATTAACAAGCTAGCTAGAGGAGAATCTTTAGATGCAAAATACAAGGATCATCCTTTGTTAGGGGGTTATCTTGGCGCAAGAGAGTGCCACATTGAACCAGATTTACTTTTAATATATGAAAAACAAGAAAATATTCTGATACTTAATATATTGAGAGCTGGTTCACATTCAAATCTATTTTAATAAACAAAACAAAGCTGTGAGAATTTTTTCTCACAGCTTTTATTTTTGCTCAAAATTTATTTTTTAAATCGTTTAAACAATATTCTTGCGATGATCACTACAAATATAAGAATAATCAGTCAATCAGCACTAATCCCTTTACTTGAAGCTTCTGGCTCATCTGCCTTAACTTCTTCATTCACATTTTTCGCGGCATTTTCCTTATACACTTCATCTGCGAAAAATATTTTGTACTCGCCGTAGCCTTCCTTATCCATGTCCTCAAGCGGCACAAAGCGCAGAGCAGCGCCATCGATGCAGTATCTCAGTCCGCCCATCTCCTTCGGTCCGTCGCTAAAAACGTGGCCTAGGTGATTCTTGCCAAATTTGCTCTTGATCTCGACGCGCCTCATTCCATGCGATTCGTCTCTGTTGTAGCTAACGCTGTCACTATTTATAGTCCTCGCAAAGCTAGGCCAGCCGCAGCCTGCATCGAATTTATCCTGTGAAGTAAAAAGCACTTCACCAGTTAATTTATCCACATAAATCCCAGCTCGCCACTCATCATTTAATTCAGACGTATGCGGATGCTCAGTGCCTTCCTCCCTCATAACCTTGTAGCTAAGCTCATCCAAGAGTTTTTTTGCTTCCTCATCAGAAACTTCTTTGTACTCTTTTTCGAAAATGGGTTCATCAGCATCAGCTAGATTGATATGGCAGTAGCCGCCCGGATTTTTCTCCAAATAATCTTGGTGGTAGCCTTCTGCTAATACGAAGTTTTTCAGCTCCTCGACCTCAACAGCGAGCTCGCCATGAATTTTTTCTTCGTATTTATATACCTTGTCAATAATTTTTTTATCGGCTGGATCACTATAATAAATTCCAGTTCTGTACTGTCTACCCCTGTCGCCGCCTTGCTTATTGACGCTTTTTGGGTCAATGACCTTAAAGTAGCGAAGAAGAATTTCTTCTAGGCTCACAAGGCTTTTATCATAAGTTATTTCAACGGTTTCAGCGTGATCGGTCTCTTTAACTCTCTCGTAATTAGTGCTATCACCCTTGCCATTAGCGTATCCTACTTTTGTTCCCATAACACCGCGTATTCTATTGAAATAGCCTTGCATGCCCCAAAAACAGCCGCCAGCTAAGTGTATGGTCTTGTTGTTATTATTCATAAAATCACCTCTATTTATATTTAAGTAAATTTATCATGCTTATGGTCTAGCTGTGTACAATGATTTCCTAGTGGCAAGGCCATAAACATAAATCTTAATTATAATATAGATACCCAATCGCTCTTGAAAACATTGCCCCATCGTGATATAATTAAGCTAGGTGATGAAATGAGAATTAGAAGAAACTCTAGTGTTTACATAAATTTTGAGGGCAGAGGCGAAGGCCAAAGGGACAGGTCTAAGGTCTATGCTATCGTCTTAACTTTGGTGTGTTTAGCGCTTTTGGCGATTTTTTATTTTTTGTATAAATACACAACAAGCCATGTATATATAAAGGAAGCGAGTCAGGACGCGAAAGTTTACGAGGGAATTTACAAGGATACCGTTCTTGACCGCGAAAAGTTTGACAAGGCCGACGAAAAATTTAAAATGAAGATAGATGACGCAAGTTTCATAAGGGCGCAAGCTGAGTATTTTATGCCAATTGAGCCGAAAGAGAAGCTTGACAAGAATTTCGCCAAGTCATACAAAAAAGTTTTTGAGGACGAATATCTTTTTAATGGCGATGCAAAATTGATACCAATGAAGCTCTTGAAAGCATTGTCGCGTAACGAGATTAGACTGATTAAGGCAGAAATTTTGGCTCGTCATGGCTATGAGTTTAAGACGAAGGAATTTGCTGATTACTTTAAGCAAAAATCGTGGTATAAGGTTGATGAGCATTATAATAGCGCGTTTTTGTCGACGACTGAACAACAAAATATACGATTCATCATGGAGTATGAAAAGGACCTTGACAAAAAATAAAATTTCTGGTTCGTGCGAAGCACCAAGGCTCTTAAGTCATCTCGAGTGCGAAGCACCAAGGTTCTCGGGACCCATTCAAAGCGAAGCTTTGTAAATGGGTGAGGTTCTTCTTTTACTACAAAATTTGGTTTGATCCAGTTCTTTGACACAATAAGAAATTTACTCGGTGTATATAATTTGATAAAAAATTTACCCTCTTTACTGATTATCCAGTAAGGAGGGTATTTTAATTTTTTTCTCTCAATTAAATTATTTAATCTTTTCTATCTCTCTACCAAAGTCTCTCGCTATATACACGCTCGTTTCGCCATTTGCTTCGCTTACTATAAATGGAAACTCGGCTATATTTGTGGCGGCGCCCCATGCTCCGTCCTTATTTACTGCTATTACTGAGAAATCGCGCGGCACTTCGCCCTTTGCCCTAAGTTTTGCGTCTAAATCACTAACTGCCTTTGTAGCGGCGTCTTGAGGACTTAATCCACTCGCCATAAGATTCACTATTGCAAATGATAATGTTCCTTTAATTATGTCTTCGCCGACGCCTGTTGCAGCTGCGGCGCCTACTTCGCTGTCCGCATATAGACCGGGACCCACAAGCGGCGAGTCGCCCACGCGGCCCCTTTTTTTCATGAAGAGACCCGAGGTCGATGTTGCTGCTATAGATCTTCCGTCCTCTGCAATGAGGCCGCAGACTGTATCGTGTCCCTTATATACCTTTGGCTTCTTTGCCCTTTCTTCGAGCCAGCGTTTCTTCGTTTCATCTGTAAGCATCTCTTCTTCCTTAAAACCAGCTTCTTTAGCGTGTTTCAAAGCGCCTTCGCCGACTAAAAAGTTATTATACTCATTATCAATAAGCGTATAAGCGACTGATACAGCGCTCCTCATATTTCTAAGGCCAGCAACTGCGCCAAAATGCAGATTGTCCCCGTTCATGATGGCTGCATCGCACTCAACCACGCCATCTTCATTCGGAAGGCCGCTGTAGCCGACTGAGTGAAAATCTTCGTTCATTTCAACATCTTTTATTAAAGTAATCAAAGCTTCTTCAAGCGGTTCACCTCTTAAAAGCGCCTCACGTGCGAGCTTTGTTCCTTTGTATGCCATTTTCCAAGTAGCTATAATCGTCATAAGTCCTCCTAAAAATCAGAAAAATTAGTCTTGCGAAGAACTTTTTTATCCTTCATCTCAACAATGCCCTTGCTAATAACTGTGTCAATATTGTCATTATCATCAAGCGCCATAAGGTCAAGTGAAAGCCCTTCCTTGATCTCGCCTGTGATATGGTCTATTTCAAGCGCTTTCGCTGCGTTTGTCGAGGCAAGTTTAATCATCTCACCAAGACCATAGCCATAGTTATGGGATAGCGCCTTTATAGTGTCGAAAAGCTCTGTAATCTTTGCAGCGCCTATACCTAAGAGCTCCTTGTCCTTGGACCAAATAGGCACAGAGCCGTTTGAGTCGGACGAAAGCGTGATTTTATCGAATGGCGCGTTCTTTATCGCGTAGTCGATCGCGTCAAGACCATCATCCCCTGCAGTAAAATCCGCGTATCCACCCATATTCATAAACTTAACGGCGTCGTCCACGATGTTTTTGCAATGCGTTGGCCTAAAGACTTTGATCGGGATCTCGTGTTTTTCAAGGACTGCGAAGACTTTTGAAAGGCCTTCTTTGCCCAGCCCGCCCGTATGCATGTGTAATTCACCCACTTTGCCGGCGAAGAGGCCACCTAGGTAGCACTCGCTCGCTAGCCTTACGAGTTCGTCCTCTGTGACGTAACTTGCTCTGTGGTCTGAAATTGCTAGCTTACAGCCGATGATCTCACTTATGTAGGTGATGTCCTTTTTAACCGAGCCTGTTATGGTTTTAGAAGGAAACTCGTAGGCGCCAGTCAGTGCAAAGGCTCTGACGTTGTACTCATTTAGCGCCTTGACCTTGGATACGAGATTTTCGACCGAACGAGTCGTGCTGTCAGTCCCAAGTAGGCCAACGAGCGTCGTCACCCCAGCCATAATTATGTCTTCGTACTTTATCTCGGGAACGCGCGACGTCGGACCCATCTCTCCGCCGCCTCCAGTCACGTGTACGTGGCCATCGATTAGCCCAGGAAAAACTCTTTTTCCCTTTAAATCAATTTCTTCAATCTCATAATAATTTTCTATATTTTCCTTTATCATAGTAATAGTGCCATCTAAAGACAAGATGTCTACACCATTTCCATTATAATTTGCGTTTTTAACAAGCAGCATAAATCCACCTCCACTAAGTAAATCATAGCACAAAAGCATGACTATGACAATAGTTTTGGGTATAATAAACTAGGTGATTTTATGAAAAAGACAAATGCGATGCGCCTTATTGAAGCATCTGGCGTGAAATATGAAGAATTTGAATACGATGCGAGCCTTGGAATCAGTGGGACTGACGTCGCTCGCACTCTTAATGAAGATGAAAGAATGGTTTTCAAGACCCTAGTCACTGAGACGAATAAAGGGGAACACTTTGTTTTCATAGTGCCCGTGGCGATGGAGCTCGATCTTAAAAAGGCGGCGAAAGCAGCTGGCGCTAAAAAGATAGATATGCTGAAACAAAAGGATTTACTGCCACTAACAGGCTACGTGCACGGTGGCTGCTCACCCATTGGCATGAAGACGAAGCTTAAGACGTTTATCGACGCATCAGCGATGGATAAGGAATATATTTATGTGAGCGGAGGCAAAGTTGGTTTGCAAATAAAACTCAGTCCAGCAGATCTTGTAAAGCTAACGGATGCGACCGCCATTGACATAGTCAAGAGCGCTGTGTTACAATAAGAATAATTGAGGTGATTTAATGAACGAAAAATTTTCTCTAGTAGAGAGTGGATTTATAGACGAAATAAGTTCAGCGTATAAGATTTTTACGCATAATAAGACTAAGGCTAGGGTCATCAAATTTGAAAATGACGACGACAACAAGGCCTTCATGATAGGATTTAGAACGATTCCAGAGAATTCAAAGGGCATAATGCACATAATTGAGCACGCAGTTTTGTCGGGTTCGAAGAAATACACAACGAAGGAGCCCTTCATGGACCTTGCAAAGTCGTCACTTGCAACATTTTTGAATGCGATGACTTTCCAAAACATGACAGTTTATCCGATTTCATCAAGAAATGCGAAGGACTTCTACAATTTGATGGACGTTTACCTAGATGCTGTCTTCAATCCGAGACTATTAACGGACAAGAGAGTCTTCCTTCAAGAAGGAACAAGACGCGAAATTTTTAATAAAGATGACGAAATTCAATACCAAGGCGTTGTTTATAACGAGATGAAGGGCGCTATGTCATCATCCGAAGAATTCATCTACCAAGCGATGCAAGAGGAGATGTATCCCGGTAATTATTCCGCTTTCAACTCAGGCGGCGACCCTTACGAGATCATCAAATTGACTTATGATGAGCTTCTTGACTACTACAAGAGGCACTACCACCCATCGAATTCCTTCACAGTTTTGTATGGCGATGGCGATGTAGACGAGGAATTAGAACATCTTGACGAGTTTCTATCCGCCTACGAGTACAAAGAAATCCCTAACAAGATAGGCATGACTTTAGCGAAGGACAGTAAAAAAATTATCGAGCGCGCTTATCCAAACGATGTCTCCGACAAGCACAATTATGCATATAGCTTCATCACAGGCGATATCGACAATACTCGCGACAGCATTATGACAGAGTTTTTGAGTAAGTACATAAGCTATTTCTCAAATTCGCCGCTTAAGAAGAAGATCCAAGAGATGGGCATTGCGAGTGATTTATTAAGTTATTCCAACTATGGCTATGGTAATGGTAATTTCACTGACATAAATATGATTTTAAAAGACGCAGATGCTGGCAAGGCAGATATTTTTAAAGATACTGTCCAAGAAGAGCTTGAGAATATAAAAGCTGGCCGCATCAATGCTGATATCTACGATTCAGCGCTTAATCTAATGGACTTTACCCTTAAAGAGTTTGCAAATACTGCAACAAAGGGCATTGCACTTGCGCTAAAAGCTGTGGCTATGTGGCTCTTTGACAAGTCACCAGCTACTGCATTTGCGTATAATGCTACACTTGAGGAGCTTAAGAAGGATAAGAGTGCCTTTATAAACTTTGTGAAAGATGTTCACAAAGATGCTAAGCTAATTGATTTTTATCCAGTGAAAGACTTTTACAAGGACAGAGACGAGGCTGAGAGAAAGGCGCTTGACGAGTTCAAGGCAAATCTTTCGGATGAGGAGCTAGAGGCGCTAATTAAGGAAAATGAAGACCTTAAGGCTATGCAAGAAGCTATGGACAGCAAAGAAGCCATCGCTAGCATACCAACGCTTAAATTAAGTGATTTGCCACGCGATATTGAGAAATTGCCGCTTGAAAAGATTTCTGACTCAGCTTATTATTCTAAGGAAGATAGCAAAATTTGTTATCTAAACTTATTCTTTGACATTTCTCACCTTTCTGAGGAGGATTACGTGAAAGCCGCTAATTTAGTTGATCTCCTTGCTGACATCAAGACTACTAAGTCATCGAGAGAAAAACTTGAGACAGATATATTCAAAACTACTGGCGCGATAAATTTTGCTGCGAGCGTTGTGAAAAATTATAAGAACGGCAAATTGACACCGTTTGTGCAATGCAGCGCGAAATTTACTAAAGATAAGGCAATGGACGCGATGAAACTAATTGATGAGATCATCAAGTGCTCCGATCCGAGCGATGAAAAAGTCCTTAAGATGAACGTTTTGGAGAGCGTTTCAGACTTTGATAATAATATTTTAAACATAGCTTCAAACGTTGCGATGGATGTGGCGAAAGCGCAAAGCCTTGAAAAAGAGAGACTTACGCTAAAGCTTCATGGCATAGAAAAATTTATTCACCTTAAAGAATTGAAGACAAAATTTGATGAGCTTAAGGACGAAGAGATAAAAGACTATGAAAGACTAATGAAAACTATGTTTAGAAGAAATGGTTTTCTATCGCACTATTCATTCGAAAGCAAAATTCCTGAGCTAGACAAGGCTATAGCAGAGCTAGAAGCTTCACTTGAGAGCGTGGATGCTCCAGCCATTAACATAGAAAAAAATATTGAAAAGAAAAATATTAAATTAATCGTTTCATCCAAAGTTTATTTCAACGCCATGGCGACTGACTTAGATAGTGATAATGACGGCGATGTAGAAGTTTTAAGACAAATAATGTCAAATGACTATTTGCATACAGAGCTTCGTGCTAAGGGCGGCGCTTATGGTGATGGCTTAAGTGCAGGCATTGACTACCTTGCAGAGTTTACCTTTAGAGATCCGCACGTTGCAAGAAGCTTTGACGTTATGAGAAAATCGGCTGAGTTCTTGGAGGGCTGCGAGCTTGACCAAGACGAGCTTGAAAGAAGAAAGATCGCTTCGACACTTAAGTATAATAAAGCGTACGGCAAGGGACAAAAGGGCAAACTTGCCTTTGTGAGAATGCTTCAAGGTCTTACAGAAGAAGACGATTTGAAGACATATATAGAAATTTTGGATACAAATTTAGATATATTAAAGAAAAAATATGTAGAAAAATTGAAAAGATTGAAGGATGCTAGTTATGCTGTAATTGGACCAGAATCTGATGATAATATAGAATATGACGAAATCATCGACATTAGATAATTTCTTAATAAAATGTGCCCTTGGGCTCGTTCCTTCCTCGACAATGCTCACTTATTTTGCATTAAGTTGAGCCCTTTTGCTAGTTTCGAATTATTTTGTCGCTGCGACGTATGTTTATACGTCTCACTCCAAAAAATTCTGTACAACGCAAAATCATCTCAACTTCTCTGCAAACTAAGAGTTTAAGTGACTTGTATAATTATATCAAGATTTCACTTCGCCCAATCATCACAAGTGCGAAGCACCAAGGTTCTCGGCCATTTATGGGTGAGGTTCTTCTTTCTTTAAGAAATTTACTCGGGGTATATAAATGGAAAAAATTGAATGATTAATAAAGAAAAATAAATTAAATAAAAGAGGCGATTTTATGAAAAAGTATGAATACGATTTCGTTACAGTAAAGACCACAGGTCTTTGGTACGACGATTACCAAGAAATTATTAAGAAGCATGGGGAGGAAGGCTGGCGCTATGTAGCTTCAATCGATAAGAGTAGAGATTTTGTGGACGCAAATCCGAGATTGGAATTAGTGTTTGAACGAGAATTAGAAGAGTAATTTCTTGTTAAAACGAGCCCTTTAGCTAGTTTCGAATTATTTTGTCGCTGCGGAGTGCACTTGCACACCTCACTCCAAAAAATTCTGTACAACGCTAAATCATCTCGTTTTTCCTGCGAAATTTACTCGGTGTATATAATTTGATAAAACACATTTCAATTCGCAAAACAAAAACCACAAAATAAAAAAAACAAAGCTTATCCTAATCGGGTAGGCTTTTTTGTTTGAAAAATCCATTTTCATGGTATATATAAGTATAAAACAAATCATAATGGGAGGTAATATTATGAAGATGAAGAGAATTTTATCCTTTGTACTAGCATTTGTTTTAGTGGCAAGTACCATTAACGTAGGCTTTGCGCAAGGAGAAGTAAAAACTAATAAAGACAAGATTGACTATCTTGTTGAAAAAAGATACGTTCTAGGCGATGCCAAAGGACTTAGACTTAATGACTCGATCACAAGAGAAGAGTTTGCAGTTATGCTAACAAAGGTACTTAATAAAGAAAATGCCGCTAAGGCTGCTATGAACGTGCCTAGCGCATTTAAGGACATGGCGGCTGATCGCTGGTCAAACGGCTTTGTTAATATCGCAAGCGAGTTAAAAATTATCGCTGGCTATAGCGATGGCACATTTAGACCAAGAAAGAACGTTTCTTATCAAGAAGCCATCAAGATGCTAGCGGTTGCAGCTGGTGGAACTGATATCAAGCCAGCAACTCAAGGCGAGTGGGCAGCACCATTTATCAGCTATGCAGCAAATAAAGGCATTTTAAATGGCCTAAGTGATCTAAAATACAAAGATCAAGCTACAAGAGAGAATGTTTTTGTAATGATTTATAACTATCTTAATGGCGTGAAAGAAGCTGAATTATCAAAGCTTACAGCCATCGTTACAAAGACAAATGCTAATTCAAATCTATCAGAAAAGCAAGCTGAAATCGTTGTTTTAAAATCAAAGCTAGATGGCTTTAAAGAAGGTAATTCTTATATCGTAGACCTTAAGGACGGCATGGACCCTATGGACATAATCGGCAAGGTTTATGATCTTGACATAGACGAGAAAAACATGATTAAGTCATTTAGAGAAAGCGCCATCGCTCAAACTGAGATTGCGCCTATCAATATCAAAGGCTTAAGACTTTATGTTGGCGATACTACAAAGGATTCAACAGTTCTTGAAGACAAGGCAGCGCTTACAGAACAAAAATTCCGTGGCGCAGCAGTTAACGGCAAGTATTTCGATTTATTCACAGATTTTGCTAAAGAAATCAACTACAAGTCAGACTTTGCCTACGTTACAAGCATTAACGCAAAAGTTGTTTACATCAAAGCATATACATTTAACGATATAATGCCAGTATTTTCTTATGACAATGGCGCAGTTAAAGCTATAGACGATGAGTCAGCTGCTATAGTTAAGAGAAATCTTAAAAAAGCTTACCTTTATGACAATGGCAAACTTATGCCAATGGACCCAGCTAAGCTAGAAAAATACGATGTACTACACTTCTACTCAAGCGATGAAGCCATCGTAGTAAAAAATAAAGTAGAAGGACAAGGCGCTAGATACAAATTAAGTAAAGGCGGCGCATACATCAATTTAGCTGACAAAGACTATAAGCTAAGCGATGAAAAATCAAGAAGAGCAGTTGCTACTGTAGATGACAAAGTATTCTCACAAGTTAATGCAGCAAACTATAATGACGAAGTAAAACTATTAGTAAACGAAAAAGTTAATTTAGCACTAGATATATTTAGAAACGTTCAAGTTATTTACGGAAAACTTTCTTTTGATGAAGACGTTTTCATGATCGATAGAGTGACTACAAACGCAGTTGCACTAATTGATAGAAATGGCAAAGAAATTAGGGTTCAAGACTCACTTGATCTAAGAATATATAGAGATGGCAAGGAAATCAGACTTTCTGAGCTAAATAATCAAGACATCGTTTACGCAATTTATAATAAAGACGCAGTACAAAAGATATTTGTATTAAACGGACTAAAAGACTACGACAAGAGTTTCATGCCAATTGACAAGGACGGCAAGACATATAAAGTCTTCGCGCCAACAAAGAGCGTTAAGAGAAGCACTATTTACGTGGCAGGAAAAGAAGTAAACCTTCTTGACAACACAGTTCTATATAATTTAGTAAAGCCCGGAAAGAATTATAAAGTTGAGACTATTAGCCTAGATGAAGTGAAAAACGCAGGTTTTGACAAGACTGTAACAGCTTATGTATTCACAGTTAAGGACCTTAAGGACAAAAATGTTACTAAGTACGATAGCTTCCATGGAGCAGATGATGCGCCAGTTGCCATCGTTTTCAAAAACGTTGAAAAGAAGAAAGTAGTCGACAAGGAAGATATAATCGAGCTTAGAAGCGTTTACGATGCCAAGATTGACAAATCATTCGAAGGCTACGACAAAACTCAAACACTTAGAGTTTATGAGACTAATGGCGAAAAATTTGAGAATTGCAAGGCAGGCGACATCGTTAAGCTAAGCCTTGACAAGGACGGAAAAGTTCTTAGACTAGATAAACTAATCACAGATTTGAGCGAAGAATACACAGTTCAAAACGTTTTGTACGACGCAGGTGGCAGCGAAAAACTTGTGCTTAAAGATAGTAAGGGTAAGGAATTAAGTGTATTTGCTAACGATAAGAGAGTGGTTTTTGGCAGGAATTATGCTAAGGATAGTGTTATTAAAATTGCATTAAATGATAATGGGGAAGCATTCATTATAAGCGTTATCAAGTAATTTCGCATTCGATTTGCGCCTGAAACTCGTTCCATCTATAATATCTCAATAGTGAGAAAAGTGATTTTCATGAGCGCAGCATTCGGAGAAAACTGTTTTAATTTCTTGGCGAAGTGAGCCGCCCGCGGGCCCATCTAGCTGAGCGAAGCGAACGGATATGGGACCGCAGGTGAACTAGCTTAGAAATTATCAGTTTTCGTAGACCAGCCAGCGAAGGAAAACACTTTTTGATGTGCAATGCTCACGTACCATTAGTACGCTGCGCTTGCCTCGAAGCTCCACATCGTCTCATGCATCAAATCGCTCTGCGAAATAATGGATAGAGAGGCGGATCGCTTCGTAAAAATTTAGTTTATTCAAAAGGATTGACAAGTATAGCTTGTTGATCCTTTTTTGATGGCGATAAAAAATAAAATTTGTATTAAACTTTTAATATTAGCAAAGACTTTTCTATGATATAATAAATCTAAGAAAATATCAGAGGTGTGTTGAGTGAGTAAAAAAGCTAAAATAAATAAAATCAAAAAAGATATGCAAAATAAAAGAAGAGAAGAAAATAAAAGAGAAACAAAATACATTTCATCAATACCGGGATTAAAGGAAAGCATAATCGAAGGCTTAAGAGCGGACCAAAGCGAGTTCGTCAGCGAAGATAAAGTGAAATTTTAATATAGGAGGGATTTTATGATTATAGCTATTGGAGGCGGGGAAGTAGGCTTAAATG
>OBRT01000353.1_pt1 | contig 12238 bp, 13 predicted proteins | sample 1494891 | NCBI WGS metagenome assembly OBRT01 (sample SAMEA3360688, study PRJEB22359) | human gut metagenome | biome: ENVO:urban biome; feature: ENVO:human-associated habitat; material: ENVO:feces | place: Bangladesh | collected 2011 | reverse complement strand
GGCGGAGATCGAGAGATAAATAGATAGGATAGTGATGAAGATGAAGAATGAGATACGATACGGCTCTCTCGTCCTCCTCCTGCTGCTCCTCTGCGTAGGTTGTGGACAGGAGGACAAGAGCGTCCTCGGGACGGGGAGCTTCGAGGCGACGGAGATCTTAGTCTCCGGTGAGGTGAGCGGGAAGCTCATCCGCTGGGATCTCGCCGAGGGTGACCGACTCGAGGAGGGTGCCGAGGTGGGATTAGTGGATACGGTCCAGCTCGCCCTCAAGCGGGAGGCTCTCCGCCGGTCGGGCGCCGGCGTGGCGGTCGCTTCGCCCAATATCGAGACACAGACCGCCCCACTGGAGGCGAAGCTAAGCGACCTGCGCTCTCAGAGGGACCGGGTCAAGCGGCTCCTCGATGCCGATGTGGCGACGAAGAAGCAGCTCGACGACCTCGATGCCGGCATTGCCCAGCTGGAGGGACAGCTCGAGGCAACCCGCTCTACCCTCTCGGGCAGCAGGGGGCAGCTCTCTGCTCAGCGGTCTGCCATCGACGTGCAGATAGAGCAGGTGAGCGATATGATCCGCCGGTCGGTGATCAAGTCGCCGATCAGCGGCACCGTGATCGCCAATTATGTCCACCCGGGTGAGCTTGCCGCGGCGGGGCATCCGCTCTTCCGCATCGCCGACCTGGACGAGATGATCCTGCGGGTATACATCACCGGTGAGGATCTCGGGCTCATCCACGTGGGGGAGAGGGTAAAGGTCCGCGTGGACGGCGGTACCGGCGAGGACGCGACTCGCACCTACGACGGAACGATCAGCTGGATCTCGCCGAAGGCAGAATTCACGCCCAAGTCCGTCCAGACCCGCGAGGATCGTGCCGGTCTGGTCTACGCCGTCAAGGTGAGGGTACCCAACGAGGACGGACAGCTCAAGATAGGTATGTACGGCGAGCTACTCCGACCCGCAGCAGAGTGACGATGACGGGAGCGACGGACGATATCATCCGGGCGGATGGGCTGAGGCTGGTCTACCGCAGTCCGGCAGGCGAGGCGGTCGGTGTCGGTACGGCACCGGAGGGGCTCTCCTTCGCCGTCCGTCGGGGAGAGATCTTCGGCATCATCGGTCCGGACGGTTCCGGTAAGAGCACGCTCCTCCGCATCCTATGCTCCCTCCTCAGACCACAGAGCGGCAGCGCGACGGTGGACGGATACGACGTGGTGCGCGACTATCGGGAGCTGCGGCAGCACATTGGCTACATGCCCGGCACCTTCTCCCTCTACGGCGACCTCACCGTGCGGGAAAATCTGGACTTCTACGCCACTCTCTTTGGCACCACCACCGTGGAGGAGAATTACCCCCTCATCGCCGACATCTACTCCCACATCGAGCCCTTTGAGAAGCGCCTCGCAGCCCATCTCTCCGGAGGGATGAAGCAGAAGCTTGCCCTCTCCTGCGCTCTGATCCACAAGCCACACGTCCTCTTCCTCGACGAACCGACCACCGGCATCGACCCCATCAGCCGAACCGACCTCTGGCGGATGCTCCGCAAGCTCTCCGCCGACGGTGTCACCGTGGTCGCCTCCACCGCCTACATGGACGAGGCAAGCCGCTGCGACCGAGTCGCCTTTATGCGTCGGGGAAACTTCATCGCCATGGACACGCCGGAGCAGTTGGTCTCGCAGTACCGCCTGCCGCTCTACCGCTTAGAAACTACAGATCGGATGGCTGCCCTCGAGGCGCTGGAGAGCTATCCCGAGGTGCTGCATGCATACGCCTTTGGCGACTCCTTCCACATCACCCTCCGTGACCGGGCGGACGAGACGGCGCTGAGGACGCATATCGCCTCTGACGCCCGCCTCGCAGGCAGCCGAGCGGTCGCCACGGAGCCCACCCTGGAGGATGCCTTCCTCCTCCTTTCGACAGACGACGATGAGTGATCGAGTGATAGAGGTAGAGGGGCTAACGAAGGTCTTCGGCGACTTCACCGCCGTGGACCACATCTCCTTCCACGTCGAGAGGGGAGAGATATTTGGCTTCCTCGGCGCCAATGGTGCCGGCAAGTCCACCGCGATCAGCATGCTCTGTGGCATCCTCAAGCCGACGGCAGGGCGCGGCACCGTCGCCGGACACGACATCCTCCGCGAGGGGGAGCGGATCAAGAAGCACATCGGCGTGATGAGCCAGCGCTTCTCCCTCTACACCGACCTCACGGTGGAGGAGAACCTACGGCTCTACGCCGCTATCTATGGGATGAAGAAGAAGGCGATCAGGGAGCGGACGGATGAGCTGCTCGAGCAGCTCGACTTCGAGGAGTATCGCCACACCCGCGCCGGGCACCTGCCGCTCGGGTGGAAGCAGAAGCTCGCCTTCGCCTCTGCGATCTTCCATCGACCCGAAGTGGTCTTCCTCGACGAACCTACCGGCGGCGTCGATCCGCTGACACGGCGCCTCTTCTGGGAGCTGATCTACCGCGTCGCTTACGTGGACGGGATCACCGTCTTCGTCACCACACACTATATGGATGAGGCGGAGTACTGCGACCGGGTCTCGATCATGGTCGACGGGGAGATCCGCGTCCTCGGCACCCCGGCGGAGCTTAAGGCTGCTGAGGGGGTCTCCGATATGGGCAGCCTCTTCACCGCCGTCACTAAGCAAGGGAAGCGATGAAGAGGAGAGCACCACATCGCGGCGGCTCGCAGATGCGCGCCTTTATCATCAAGGAGTGGAAGCAGATCTTTCGCGATCCGCTCACGCTCCTGATCCTCGTCGCCATGCCGATCACGGAGATGCTCCTCTTTGGCTTTGCGATGAATATGGACGTCACCGACATCCGTACCGTCATCATCGACCAGTCTGCCGACGAGACCGGCAAGCAGCTGGCTGACGCACTGGAGGGGAATACCACCTTCGTCTACCAAGGGATGCTCTCCGACAGCGGGGAGGCAGAGCGGATGATGAAGGCGGGCGAGATCGATCTCGCCATCGTGGTACCGGAGCACTTCGAGCGGGACCTCATCACCGGGCTGCCGACCAGCCTGCAGGTGATCGCCGATGTGTCGGATCCCGCCATGGGGAGCATCCGCAGCGCTTATGCTCAGCAATTTATCGCCGACCAATTGAGCCGCCGCACCGGCAGCGAAGGGATCCCCTACAGCATCGAGATCACACCCCAGATGCTCTACAATCCCGGACTCGTCTCAGCGTACAACTTCGTCCCCGGACTGATGGGGCTGGTGCTCCTCGTCATCTGCACGCTGATGACCAGCATCAGCATTGCGAGGGAGAAGGAGCAGGGCTCCATGGAGCTCCTCCTCACCACTCCGGCGCGCCCCACCACCATTGTCCTCTCCAAGACCGTCCCCTACCTCGCCGTCTCCCTGATCATCATTGCGATCATCCTCGTCATCTCCCGCTTCGTTCTCGGGGTGCCGATCCGCGGGTCCCTCGCCCTGATCCTCCTCGTGACGCTGGTCTTCACCTTCTTCAGCCTCGCCTTCGGACTCCTCCTCTCGAGCCTCGTTAAGTCGCAGAAGGAGTCGACGATCCTCACCGGCTTCAGCGTGATGATGCCGACGATGCTCCTCTCAGGGATGATCTTCCCGGTGGAGAATATGCCCCTCGTTCTCCGCTGGATCTCCCGCTTCATCCCCGCCACCTACTACATCACCTCGATGCGGAAGCTGATGATCCAGGGCGTCGGACTCTCCGCCGTCTGGGTGGAGCTGCTGGTACTCGTCCTCTTCGCCATCCTCTCGATCGCCCTTGCGATCCGTAACGTCAAGCCCCGCCTGAGATGAGTAGTGCCTTTGGATACCTACTGGAGAAAGAGTTTAAGCAGATTGCTCGGGACAGGATCCTCCTGACGATGATCTTCCTCTTCCCGACGATCATGATCGGTCTGACGCCCTGGGTGATCAATTTCAACCTCCGCCACCTCGACCTGGCGGTCGTGAGCCACGACCCGGGAGGAAACTACAGTCGTCTTCTCTTACAGAAGCTGCAGGCATCGCCAGACATCGACTTCATCGGGCTCTACACCTCGGAGGAACCGGCATACCAGGCGGTGGATCGAAATAAGGCGGAGATGATCCTGGTGATTCCGCCGGACTTCTCCCGTGACATGGAGCTCTCCCGCCACGCCTCGGTCCGAGTGATCGCCAATGCGGTCAATAGCACCAATGCCGTCATGGCGATGAATCGCATGAGCGGACTCATTGCCGACACGTCTGAGGAGATTCTGACCGAGAAGGTGGGACTGTCGTCAGGCAGCGGCAGACCGGTGGAGATCCGGATGCTCGACCGGTACAATCCGACGCTCAACTACAAGTACTACATGCTGCCGGCGATCCTCGTGATGGTCCTGACGATGCTCTGCGGCATCTACCCCGCCATCGGACTGGCGCATGAGAAGGAGGTAGGCACCATCACGCAGATCAATCTCTCCCCCCTTAGGAGCAGCACCTACATCGTCGCCAAGGTACTCCCCTACTGGCTCATAGGCATCAGCACGACACTCCTCGGCACGCTGCTGATCTACCTCATCTACGGGCTGGCACCGGTCGGGAGCTACCTCCTGATCCTCCTCAGTGCCCTCCTCTTCTCCGGGGTGATCGCCTTCCAGGGCGTGGCGATTGCCAATCTTGCCAAGTCGGTCCAGCAGGCGATGTTTATGGAGCTCTTCTCAGTGATGATCTTCTTCATCATCAGTGGGCTCTTCACCCCGATCAGCACCATGCCGTGGTGGAGTAAAGTTATCGCCTACATCAATCCCCTCACCTACCTCAATATCATCATGCGAATGGTCTACCTCAAGGGTAGTCCACTCACCGACCTCTGGCCCTACCTTGCCGCCCTCACGGTCATCGGGCTGGTCAATGCCCTACTCGCCGTCCTCACCCACCGCAAGCGGCAGTAGCCTACCCTCCTGGGGATGACCCATTTGAGAAATGGGGTAATCATAGACCATGGGGGCTCATCCGTGAGGCACCCAAAGGGAGCTCGCTCCATAGGCATCGGTCGCAGTGCAATCCCGTCGACTGATCCCTCCCCTGATGCTCCCGCCTACCGATCCCGCAGGGGCGTAGCCCCGGAGGGATCATCGCTTTTTAGACCGGGTGTCGAGGCACGTAGTGCCGAAGACCCCGGGAATGAAGACCTCGGTAAAGATATACGACCCCGCTAGGGCGTCGCACTTACCAGTCAGTCAATCAGTGCGACACCCTGGCGGGGTCGCGGGATTACTTGTGTTGCCTGGTCCACGGGTCTTCGGGGCTACGCCCCTCGACCGGTGGCTAAGGAGCGGGCACCCACAAGGGGTGCTTCGTTCTCCACTATTCACAATGATCTGAATGGTCCTTTGCACCACTCAAATGCGTTACCCCTGTTTGTATCCCTATTTTTCAACAGAAAGTGGCGGTAAGAGACATAAAGAGACTCTGTGAGACAATTGCTCCGTACGAAGGTTGTATTTTTGCACCACTAAAGCTTCCGGATAAGTCAGGCTCTAACCGACGACCAGTTCGGGTGCTTTATACACGTTCTTCACAATGATCTGGATGGTCCTCTGCACCACTCAAATGCGTCACCTCTGCCTCCCACCTTCCCCGTCCGACTTGTCCGAGGCAAAATGGTTAACTTTGTCCTTTAGAGATGAGACAAACCGTGATCACAAGAGAAACGATAGAGAAGCCCCTGTGGGAGGATATACAGCTACTAATCGGCCGAGACCTGCTGGAGGTACTTGACCGGGCTGCCGAGGAGACCGGCGTGGAGATACGCCTGATCGGCGGAGCGGTGCGCGACCTGATCATCGACCGGCCGACGACGGATCTGGACTTCGTCCTCGAGGGCGACTGCGAGCGGGTTGCCGACCGGATCTCCGAGCTGCTGGGGAAGGGATCGCAAGCCACTGTATTCCGGAACTTCCGCACCGCTCAGGTAAAGTACCGTGGTCGGGAGCTCGAGTTTGTCGGCGCTCGGCGAGAGAGCTACACAGAGTCGTCGCGGAAGCCCGAGGTGATGGAGGGGACCTTTGCCGAGGACGAGGCGAGGCGCGACTTCACGATCAATGTGCTCTCCGTCACCGTTACCGGTCCCGAGGCGGGAACCCTTCACGACCCCTACGACGGGCTGAGAGACCTCAGCATGGGGATCATCCGCACGCCACTTGATCCAGACATCACCTTCTCGGACGATCCGCTCCGGATGATGCGGGCGGTTCGCTTTGCCGCACAGCTCCGTTTTACCATTCCCCCGGAGATGCTTGCCGCCATACGGCGAAATGCCGACCGACTGAGGATCGTCTCAGCGGACCGGATAGAGGGGGAGTTTATGAAGATCATGGCCAGCCGCAAGCCCTCCGTTGGGCTCGACCTGATGTATCGCACCGGGCTGATGGACATTTACCTCCCTGAGGTGTCGGCACTGCAGGGTGCGGAGACACAGGATGGCGTGGGACATAAGGACAACTTCTACCACACCCTCCAGGTGGTGGATAATGTGGCAGAGCGGAGCGACTCCCTCAGGCTGCGGATGGCGGCACTCTTCCACGACATCGGTAAGCCGAGGTCCAAGCAATTTGTCCGCGGCGGCTGGACGTTTCACAACCACGACTACCTGGGACAGCGGATGCTTCCGAAGATCTTCCGACGGGCGAAGTTTCCCACCGATGAGCGGCTGAAGTATGTGCGAAAGATGGTCTCCCTCCATATGCGCCCCGCTCAGCTGGCGGACGACGGCGTGACCGACTCGGCGGTGAGACGGCTGCTCTTCGATGCCGGAGATGACATCGAGGATCTGATGTTGCTCTGCGAGAGCGACCTGACGAGCAAGAATCCGCGTAAGGTGGAGAGGTATCTCAATAACTTCGCCATCGTCCGGGAGAAGCTCAAGGAGATCGAGGAGAAGGATCGGATCCGAAACTTCCAGCCCCCGGTAGATGGTCGGGAGATTATGGACCTCTACGGACTGGAGCCCTGCTCCGCCGTGGGACAGATCAAGGAAGCGATCAAGAATGCGATCCTCGACGGTCTGATCCACAACGACCGTCGGGAGGCGCTCAGGTATATGGAGCGGTGGGCGTCCGATGAGCTGGGACTCACCCCGCAGAAGCCCCTGCCGCTTGAGTAATGGATATGATGCTGAGCCTGAGCGATGAGGCGCTGATGCGGGAGGCTCTGCGGGAGGCGGAGCTGGCACGCGAGGAGGGCGAAGTGCCGATCGGTGCCGTGGTGGTCTCGCCGGATGGGGAGATCATCGGTCGGGGACACAATCAGACCGAGGGACTGCGCGATGTGACGGCGCATGCGGAGATGATCGCCCTCACGTCTGCCCAGGGACACCTGGGTGCTAAGCTCCTCACCGACTGTACCCTCTACGTCACCATAGAGCCCTGCGTCATGTGTGCCGGGGCGATCCGCTGGTGCCGCCCGACGCGTCTCGTCTGGGGCGCCGATGAGCCAAAGTTCGGCTTTACCACCGTCAGCCGGGAGATCCTTCACCCCAAGACCGAGGTCACCTCCGGCATCCTTGCGGACGACTGTCGGGAGCTGATGTCCCGCTTTTTCCGCGATAAGCGGTAGTCATCACTGACGATTCGGACCAGCCCCTTTGGCAATGCCTTGAGTCTCCCTACTTCAAAACTTTAGAGTATAGGTCAGCAGGGTTTGCCTCCTCCTGCTAACACTATTAATAATAGACTGGTCGCCTCTGTCAAAAGACAATAGGGGATCCCATTGGGTATTCAGTAGATTAGAGCAGGCAAGCACTATCCGATGCCTCCCATGCCGGTAGGTAATGTCAGTGTCTAAGAAAGATCGAAACGGGATCCTCTCCTGTGCCATTAGGATCCGACTCCCTGTGTAGCTCGCTGAGAAGGACCATTGCTCGGAGGGAAATGCAGACAGGGTTACGGAGCAGGATACATCACCTCCCCTCTGCGTGCCGAAGCGTCCGGAAGAACTCATCCAGAGCACCTCAGCACATCCTATCAGCTCTATCCACGACGGACTATTTGCATCAACCTTACCGGAGCAGGTAAAGGTGTGATTACGCACACGACTCTCCTCACCTCTCCGGAGGATAGGAAGGTCAGAGTAGTTATATCCGGCGCTAAGTGTCAGCACGGTAGATATACCGGAGAAGTACTTGGAAAAGTGTGTCTCGGAAATGAGGAGTGTGGAGGAGGAAGCTCTCTCCGTAATGATATGCTCTCTTGCCGTCCCGCGATAGATGACATCCGACAGATTATTACTCTTCCGACTTATTGCCGTCGATGTCCAGGAGGCAAAGATCCCGTCTATTGCAGAGCGATACTCTATGTCAACGGTCGAGCTTAAGGTCTTAATGCGCCGTACCGCAACCGATATTTTCTTCGTCACTTGGTCAAATGAAGACTGATAGGTGCCGGTGAGGTAGTCGTACAGGCGGGGATTATCCTGATCCCTATAGCTCGCTCTGCCTGCTATCCGCCATCGTACAGTGGGGCGATAGGAAATGTGAGTAGCAAAGCCGAGCCTTGCCCTCATCGGTTGACCGCTCTGCAGGGACGAGTCGGTGACAAAGCGGCTGACAGACAGAGAGAGGGGCAGAGAAAGACCCCACTTAAGTCGGGGATCATGATAGGATAGCTCCGGGCTGCTCTCCGCCATTACCCATCCACCCTGTACCATAAGACTCTGAAGAGAAGAGATCAGGACCGATCCGTAAGAGGCAGAGAGTCCTGCATTTCCACTCAGGATCAGGTGGTCAGACAGCAGACGTCCATAGGACAGAGAGCTCTCTCCGTATACGCTCTGACCTGATCCATCCGTCCTATAGGCCAGGGGACCGCTTGGGACCTCTCGGTAGAGAGATGGGAGACGTGAGTACCGGACAGACCCTCGGAATTGCTTGATCTCTTGTCCCGATCGTCTAATGCCGGATATTTTGTCGGAGATACGTACTTCTGTGCCACGGATCTCTTCTACGAGCGGAATCTCATTGCGAGTGATATTATGGGTCTTGTGATCCTTAGACAGCTCGATGCGGAAGTCATTCTTAAAGTAGGTTGTCGTATCGTTGACGGTGTAGTCTATTGTCAGATACCCCTGCTGATCCTTATATCGCGATCGCTTGGACTGGATCAAGGGGACGTTGCGCTCCCCATTATAGAGGCTTCCCTTTAGATCTTGCTGTCTCTCACTACCTGTCCACGCATACCCCCCGTTATACTTAATGGTGCGATCATTTGTAAGGGCAAGCAATTGATTGATCGTGCCTCCGTAGTTATACGATGAGAGACTCCCCGCAGAGGGATTCCTACCGGATACATCTTTGTCCAGGATACCAACGGTTTCTGTCGATGGTATTTTGTTTTGGGAGCTAATATCAGGGGTATTAGAGCTCCCGCTATTCCCTACGTACATGGCAGAGAGGGTCTGGTGCGTCGGACGTACCAGCAGGGCATCGGCGGACAGCTCATGGATCACCCTGTGGTGCGTACGACCGAGACCGGGAGTGACAGAGCCTGCAGGGTGGTGCATGGTGTTGTCCTTAAGCTTGATATTGATCATTGCTCCCTCTCCATCCTTCAGCCCCCTTAGGAGCTTCACTCGCTGATAGCGCTCAAGGACGTCTATCGACTTGATATCCTCCGCTCTTACGACACGCGTAGCGGTGCGGTAGTTGTCTGCGACCAGATCCCGGCTCTCGATCATGACACCTTGTACAGCCTTTCCCATATAGCTGATCACCCCATGGGTATCGACCGTTATGCCGGGCAGACGCTTGAGGAGATCCTCCGCAGAGTATGTATTATTGGTACGAAACTCGTCAGCACGGTAAGTCAGTGTATCACCGCTATGCGTGATAGGTGGACCTACGACGACCACTTCGGGCAACTGCTCAGATGAGCGGGCAAGCCTTACCACTAAGTGGGTGAGGGGGTCGGAGCTATCGATAGCGATGGTCTGAGCCTTGTATCCCAGTAGACGCACCCGGCAGACTATCGCCTCCTGATCCTCGCTAGGAGACAGAGAGAACATCCCCCTGTCATCCGTTTGGCAAAACGCAATGGGGGCACTCTCCTCTGCAGAGCGGTGAAGTGTGACGATGGCACCGGGAAGTGCAGTACCTGTGATACTGTCTGTGACCAGTCCCTCCACTGTGATCGCACCATCGTCTGCTCTTGCGGAGGATGGCACGTAGAGAAGTACCGACAGGAGAGCTATGCAGAGATATTTGTGAAGAGGGTTACCGGAGACCTGATTTACGCAGTGGATTATACTTCTTAGGTGAACTATTCGGAAGATTGGAGACCTCGTGTCCATAGGATGTTCCCTTGACGTAACTCTTCGTGTTGCCGTAGTACTTTTGTTTTTGCTCCAAGAATTGTTTACGACTTACTTTGTTGAACATATGCTTGGACAATAGTATAGGCGTCGGGCGATGCTCAATCTTGGACAGCTCAAATCGGAAGTCCCCATCATCTGACTTTGCGTCTACCACTACACCCGGGAGACCGTACAGAAGCCATGGTCCGGCAGACTCATCTATGTCCATGGTGTACCACACTGTCCACTGCCTGCCGAAAAGGAGTGTACTCGCTTGCATACACTTGTATCCTGAGATGGTCTTTTGTTGGCTACCGAGCTTCCATATGGGCTTGGTGTCTTTTTCCTCAGTAAGGTAGTAGTCTATCAGTATCCGATCCGTAATGGTACGGCTTCCATCCGGGTATCCTACGATAAGGGTCCATCCCGGATCCCCCTCGGCATCAGGGCGTCTGGCGATCTTTGCGCTCTCTCTTCCCAGGAAGCGAGTGTCGTAGGGCTTGCCACCAAGCGCATGCGCAAGGGAGTCTCTCAGGTAGGCAGAGACAGCACCGAAGCGACTTACCTCCGTCCCTTTCTGAAGCACCATCGACATATATCTCTCTCGTGACAATTCATTATCTGTAAGAGAGTAGTAATACAGTGCCTTCGCCTGCCCTACCTCCTGCACGTTACCATAGACCATCTTCTTCTGCCCCATCAGAGGAAGGCAGCAGGTACAGATGAGTCCGATCAACCATATGTGGCGTTTTTCCATGTTCTATGAAATAAAAGTAGCCGAAGTCGTCAATAAATTGATTTCTCCGGCTACTTAGTTATACGGAAAGGTTACTGATACATATGGTAGTCCCCATTAAGATCATCTGAGATCCATTTGATCTGACGTGTACCACACAGATCCTCATTCATATCTCGTACGAACGACTCCCATTCGCCATAGGTCTCGAAGTACTCTTGATCAGGTCCCATAAATTTCTCTCCGCAGGAAGTGGTATAACCGGCAGTGGCTGATGCCAGACCGGCAAACAATCCTGTGCATAGCAGGATAACGGCAATCTTTGCTTTCATGATAGTTGAGTATTAATGGTTGGAATTATTTAGTGTTTGCAGGACAAATGTAACCATTTATTTCCAGAAGAAAAAATTGCGATAAGAATTCAATGCATTTCCAAACCACACACACAACAAAAAAGGAAGCAAGGTCACTGCTGTTTATCAAGAGTGGCTGTGAGGTATATGTAATAGCTGGCAATCCACTCTCTCCCACCTCCGGCATCCTTGCAGACGACTGTCGGGAGCTGATGTCCCGCTTCTTCCGCGATAAGCGGTAGTATCTATCGAGCTAGGTCGGGGAGATCCATCGAGAGTCCTAGGGAGATCTGTGGGGCTACTCGGGGCAGCTCGGCGTGAGGCAGTGCCACCACGGGCGGCACCAGGTCATAGACCAGTCCCGCTGATGCGTAGGCTCTCAGTCCTCCGCCCATCGAGGCTGAGAGCCGGAGACCCGTCCGGAGGTCGACGATCGCCCGCCGGTCTCTCTCCCCCTCCGGCAGAGGCAGATCGCTCGTAGTCTCACTCCCAAGCGGCAGAGCGAGTCCCACCGCTCCATAGCCCGATACCTCTGCCGGTCCGAGACGGAGCAGTCGGGCGGTGAGTCCGGGGCTGACTCCGATCGACCGCATATCCTGTGTGAAGTAGCCTATCTGCTCCTCTCCATCGGCCAGCTCGACCCTCTGCCAGGAGAAGAAGACTCCCATGTCGGCATAAAGCCTGTCGCCCCAGATTGGTTTCATAAGGTGCGCCTCCAGCTCAAGTACCGGGCGACGCGAGAGCTGGATCTTCCTCTCCCGGTGACCGGGCGCAGTGGAGGTAAACATCTCACTATGCCCTCCTCCGCTTACACCCCCTCCCGGGATCAGTGCTGAGGCAAGCAGACGGG
>OBRT01000349.1_pt1 | contig 12317 bp, 10 predicted proteins | sample 1494891 | NCBI WGS metagenome assembly OBRT01 (sample SAMEA3360688, study PRJEB22359) | human gut metagenome | biome: ENVO:urban biome; feature: ENVO:human-associated habitat; material: ENVO:feces | place: Bangladesh | collected 2011 | reverse complement strand
CTCATATTTGAATTTCTCACCCAAACCATGTATAATTTAAGTAATTGGAGGGATGAGATATGAATATCGGGATTTTAGTAGCGGTTGAATTTGACGCTTTTTACAATATATACGGTGAGCCGATTGAGAAGTTCAAGCACGGGTATTTGGAGGTTTTTAAGTATCATATTCACGGCAAGGATGTTTATGTTGCTGCGTCGAATGCGGGGCAGATTAGGGCTTCGATTGCGATGACGACTCTTGTTGAGATTTATCACTGCGAGATTATTTTAAATTACGGCGTGGTTGGAGCGCTACGCGAGCAAGAGGTTGAGGAGCTTGCAGTTGTGCAAAATGTTGTGCACTACGATTGGGACGTGAGCGAAGTCGATGTAATCGAAAAGGGCAGGTATTCAATGTTTGATTCGACGATGATTCCGGTTTCGAAGAGGCTCGTGGATTTGGCGGTCAAGCTCGACCCGAATCTCGAGAAGGTAAATCTTGCATCGGGCGACAAGTTTGTCGACAGACGCGCCGACAGAGAGAAGCTTTATAAGGAGTGGAACTGCGACATTGTTGATATGGAAGGCGCATCGATTGCGCTTTGCAGTTATCTTTTCGGGGTGGAATGCCTTATGATTAAGGCGGTGAGCGACACTCTCGAAACGGAAGGTCAAGGTTTTTATGAAAATTTTGAGAGAGCAAGCAAAGTTGCGGTGAAACTTATCGACGATTTAATTTTGAATTTGTAGATGTAAAAGCAATCAAAAGGGTTGCTTTTTTTATTGCAAGTAGTATAATTTAGTTAAAGGTATTTTATATCATATTAAAGCTTTAGGGGGGGGCAAGCATGAAAGCTATTTTTAATACATATCGCTTGGTGCGAAAACATGCAGGGACAATTTATGTTTTGATTTTGCTTGAAAGTATAATAAGTGCACTTACAGATCCGCTTATTATTTATGCAACAAAGCTTTCGGTCGATTCGATTGTGGGATTTGTAAGCGGCGGTGCAGATGTAAAACCTGTTATATTTTTGGTTTTGTTGTTTGCGTGGAAAGAGTTGTCGAAGTTTTTTAGAAATATTTTGGACATAAAGCTTGAGCAAAGGCTCGAATTAAATTTAAACAAATCGCTTATGAACAAGCTTTCTTTAATTGCGGTTGATGAAATAGAAAAGTCGGAGTTTCAAGATAAGTTAAATCAAATAAAGGACAGACCGCATCTTGCACTTATAGAGCTCTTCAATTCTTCTATTTTAATTTTGTCGACAGTTATTAAGGTTGTCGGTATTGCGTTTGTGTTTTTTAATATTTCCGGAATTCTTGGAATATCTTATTTGATTGCTGCAATTTTTGATATTTTATTTACTTTTATGGCAGTTAACAAGATGAATAAGATGTTTGAAAACACTTCAAGAAATGAACGCGAGATGGAAAATGTAATAGATATTTTGAAAAATAAGGATGCTTTATATGAAATCAGAGTGTTTAAGATGAAAAATTTATTTTTAAACAGGTTTGAAAAGTATTCGTCTGAGGTTTTTGAGGAAAGATTGGGCACGACTTTGAAGAGTCAAAATTATCTTCTTTTAAGTTCTTTTGTTAATATTGTTTGGATGGGGCTTGTAATTTTATTTATAGTTTCGAAGCTCCTTGCAAAAGCGATTGGAGCAGGGGACCTTACGGCGATTGTAACGTCAGCATCCAGTACTTTGGATATGGCTGAGGATTTTGTTTATGAGGCTTCAACTGTTTCGAACAATGGATATATCGCGAATACATTGTTTTATATTTTGAGTTATAACGAAAGAAAAGTCGAAAAGAGTTCTAAATATGGAGATGAGATAGAGTTTTCACACGTGAGTTTTAAATATCCGGGCACTGAAAAGATGGTTCTTCACGATTTGAGTTTTAAAATAAATAAAGATAAAGTGACTGCGATTGTCGGAGAGAACGGAGCAGGGAAAAGCACTATAATAAAATTGGTGGCAGGTCTTTACGAGCCGACAGAGGGTTCTGTGAGAATTTCAAATATGAATCCATATTCGATGTCAAATGAAGATATTTCAAATGAGTTATCGATTGTGTTTCAAGATTTCAAAAATTATGAAATCAGTTTACGCGACAATATTCTTTTTGGGAAAGCCGGTGATATAGCTGAAGATTTGAGACTTTTGGAGCTTGATAAGTATAGCGAAGACACAAATATAGGAAAGCTTGAAGAAGACGGAGTGTATCTTTCGGGAGGAGAGAGCCAAAAACTTGCGCTTGCAAGGGCTATTCAAAAGAAATCTGATTTTCTTATATTTGATGAGCCGACAGCTTCAATGGATCCAATGGTTGAAGCTAAGATGTATGATAATATTTTGAAGGTTTTAAAAAATCGCGGGGCAATAATTATCACTCACAGATTGGTTCTTTCAAAATTGGCGGACGATATAATTGTGCTTAATGAAGGAAGAATTATAGAGCGCGGAAGTCACGACGAACTTATGAACAAGTGTGGTATTTATAAACAGATGTATGACGAACAGTCGGGTTGGTACAAGGAGAATTAAAATGTTTGAAGTATTAAAAAAGGTATTTAGAATTACCCCTTTCGGAACTGCATATGTGTTTTTTTATCATATAGTATCAGGAATTTTTGTTGCGCTGAAGCTAAATTTTACGATGAATATAATTGAGTCCGGATATAAATATATCATTGATAGTGGGGATATAAATTCGGTTATAAGATACGGGATTTATCTTTTGACATTAATTTTTGTGGAAAGATTGATGGAGTATTTTTATGCTGTTTTCATGAATGGATTTTTATATGAAAAGGCCGACAACAGATTTAAATATGAAGTCGCACACAAGCTTACTGAAATCGAGATGATAAAATTTGAGGACAGGGAGTTTCTGTCAAATTTGGAAAGGGCCTCAAATGCGGTCGACGATGAAAGGATGAGTACATGCGTACATCTTTTGGCGAGGATTTTGGGAGAGATTGTGGAAGTTGTTTTAATTCTTTTAACGCTTCTTACATATAGTAAGTATTTAGTGTATCTTGCACTGTTAACAGTAGTTCCGTATTTTGTGACGAGAATAATCAGAGGAAAAGCCTTTTATGAGTTAAAAAATATAGAAATATATGATGAAAGAAAATTAAATTATTTATACAGCATTTTTACAGATGCAAAAATCAACCGAGAGATAAAATTAAACGACAGTTCAAAATTCTTTGCGGATAGGTATGAAAATATTTTTAAGAATGTAGGAGGTAAATATTATAATGAGAGATTAAAGGATGCAAAATCTCTTTTGTTTTGCGATATATTGAGTGTAATTTCTTATTCAGTTGCTATAATAATAACCATAAGACTTGCATTTAGTCGTGAAATTGCTATCGGGATGATGGGAGCGGCGCTTATTGCTTTTAGAAATATGCAGTCAAGCACGAAGGAAATGATTACATCGATTGGCAATATGCCGAAAAATTTAATGTTCGCAAATGATTTTATAAATTTTATGAACACGGAAGAAGAAAAGAGGAATTTCGACGTTGAGTTCGGGAATGTGAAAATGGAAGATGTTTCATTCACTTATCCAAATTCCGAGAACGGATTGAGAAATATTAATGTTGAAATTAAAGAAGGGGAATCTGTTGCCATTGTCGGTTACAACGGCTCCGGGAAAACGACATTTACAAAAGTTTTGAGCGGCATATACAAATCCGATGGAAAGATAGTTGTCGGCGATTCAAATATGAACTTTTCGGGACTTTCTTTTGATGATTATACGATTGTTCCGCAAATCAGAACAGAAACAAACCTGACTGTCGGGGAACATATTTCAACGAAAGAAGATTTTGATTCCGAGCGTGTTTATGAAAAACTTAGATTTGTGGGACTTTCAAAGTTATGCGATGAAGAAATTTTGAATACAAGAATCGGAAAAGAATTTGACGGAATTGAACTTTCGGGTGGAGAAAGAGAGAGACTTGATATTGCACGGGCGTTATATGAGGATAAAAAACTGATCATTATGGACGAGCCGACTTCAGCACTTGATCCGATGGAGGAAAGTGCGATTTTAAAGAAATTTATAGAAATATCAAAAGATATAACGTCTATAATTGTCACCCACAGACTTGGCATTACAAAGTTTGTGGACAAGGTTATAGTATTTAAAGACGGCGAGATTATCGCAAGCGGAACGCACGAAGACTTGATGGGAAAGTGCGAGCATTATAGAAATATGTATAACGAACAAAGCCGTTTTTATTTATAAAAAGTTTACAGCATCCCTTTATGTGTGGTATAATATAGTAAAGTAGGTGCTTTTTATGTGGAAAAAAATTTTTACGGTGACAGTTGTTTTGTTAATTGCTTTATTTATTTTTTCAAAGGAGTCGATTTCTTTTGATGTTGTTGACGACGACGGAAAGCCCGTCACGCTCACTCTTAGAAAGAGACGATTTCAGAAGTACTACAACGAGGTCATTTTGAGCGACGGCGAGAATGTTAACACCCATGTTTTTAAAGACAAGTACACTTTAAATATTTGGAAGTGGAAGACGGGGCGAGTGAACGATGAGAACAACGAGGATGTTGTTTTCGGGGTTTACAATATCGCACCGCACCACAGAATTATGACAAATCGCGTTTTTATTTATACGGTGAAAGATTTGGAGCTACAGCCGAAGTTTCGCGCGTCGAGGCTCACTTATCCGATTTCGGATTTCACGCTTTATGACATCGACGGCGACGGTTATGGCGAGGTTGTGGCGATTGAAAAGTACAAGAGCGAATCATATATAAGCGCGTACAAGGAATATGATTTAAAAATTGAGAGAGTTTATTTCGGCAAGTTTTCGTTTGAAATATCTCGCTTTCTTGAGGACGGAGAAAATTTGTCGGTTGAAACGGAGAAAGGCACATTTAATGTAGGACTGAAAAATAAGGAGGTTTATTTAAAATGAGAAAGAAGTTATTACTTTTGACGGCGTTTATGCTCACACTCACAGCATGCAAAACGGGCGTAAAGGATGGCGATACAAAGACGGGCGACGACAAGGAGATTGTGTCCGAGGTCGATAAGGATGAACAAAAAGATGAACAAAAAGAGAAAGAAGATTTAGAAAAGGATAGCGAAAAGATTGCGGAGCTTATAAGTTTTAATGTGAAAAGGGAAGATGCGGCTCCGATTTATCCGGAGTTTAAGGATGTGGAATACACTGTAACTTCAAAGCCGTATGACTTTTCGGAGTTTTTTAAGAGTCTCGAAACAACAGACGATGATAGCATAAATTGGGTTCTAAAAAATAAGCACATGAAAAATTCATTAAAAGAAAACGGATTCGGCGTGTTATACGGAATCTATGAGCAACCGTTTGCAATTTATGATCAAAATCAATACACTTATTCGAATTCGTTTATCACGACCGATTCGGCAATGCATCTTTTTCACGTGATTTATCTCGGAATGATGGAAGAGCTTGAAACCGGAACGCTTCGTGACAAGCTTACAAATATTTCGATAAGGATGTATGAAAACAGTCTTAAAAATTACAATGAAGGAAGCGAAGAAACAAAGCCGTATGCTTTGAAAAATGCAGCTCTTTTTTATACGGGACTGAAGATTTTAAACGACGGAGCGGGGATTGATGCTCCGGCGGAAGTGAAGGAACTCGCATCAAAAGAACTGCAAAATATTGAGGGAGAAGCTGCTGCGGTTTCCAATATTACCGGAAACGAAGTCGACTACTCTCAATTTAAACCGCGCGGAAATTATACGAAGTCGGAAGAGCTGAAGACATATTTCAAGGCGAATATGCTTTACTCTCAAAACAAGTTTGTCGTTCGAGACAATACGGGAGCGGTGGACAAGGAAAATTTGAAAGCGGCAATCGTCATGACTGACGGAGTTTTGAAGGACAAGAAGAGTTATGATTTGTGGCTGCAAATATATAATCCTATATCTTTATTGGTTGAAAACAGCGAAGATTTGACACCGATAGGGCTTTATGAAATGATTTCGAAGCATGCATCGTCGTTCGATTTGAACGAGATGTTAAAAGACGATGTGATTGAAGGAGTTTCAAAGGAAATTCAAGCGATGGAAGGTCCGTCAATTAAACCGCAGGACGGTGTGACATTCGGATTTTTACCGCAAAGGGCGGTCATTGACAATGTGTGGTTCCAAAATCTTTTGGAAAACACTCCGGATAGCAGAAGACCGCTCGCATCGGGACTCGATGTGATGGCTGTTATGGGAAATGAAACTGCGGAAAAGAAAGTCACAACCGATGAAAAGAACCTTTTGTGGCCGGACTTTTTGGACAAGTTTGAAGAGACAAAGGCTGCCGCATCGAATATGGGCGACAAAGAAAAATCAAACATTTACAGGGCATGGCTCTGGATGCTACGCGCAAATAACCAAGACTACAAGGGCGGCTATCCTTTCTTTATGCAAAGCGATTTGTGGAAGATTAAAGATTTGAATTCGTCGCTTGCATCGTGGGCGCAACTGAAACACGACACGATTCTCTATGCAAAGCAATTCGGTGCGGAAATGGGCGGATTTGATGAAAGAAAGACCTGTAACTATGTTGAGCCGAACATCGATTTATATAATCGTTTGATTTGGATTACGGATTTCACGCTCGCAAATTCGGACAAATACAATTTGTTGGATGAGAGCAGAAAAGAGGTTTTGAAGTCGTACAAAGATATGCTCGAATTTTTCATCGAAGTCAGCAAGAAAGAGCTGAACGACGAAAATATAACCGACGAAGAAAACGAAAGAATGGCGACAATTGCGGGCGAAATGGAAAATATTTTCATCGCATTTGACAAGGCGCCGGAAGAAGAATTTAGCGTTCCGGCATCTGAGAGAAACATGACGAATGTTGCGGACATTCAAGACGTCGGTAAAAACTCCGTCGACATTCCTGTGGGCCACAAGCTCGAAGTGGGCTCCGGCAGATTCTCGACAATCTACACGATTTATAGATTTAACGGAGAATACAAAATCGGAAGCGGCGCCGTAATGAACTATTATGAGTTCTTGAGTCCGACGAGACTTACTGACGAGGAAATGAGCGAAAAAATTGAAATGACATATTTCGGCGACGTCGAAAAGGGTGAAGAGGTGTACCCTTTCTTTAAAGATCTTTTCATTCCGGATGCATATTAATAAATTGAATTTTAAAGCACCCAAACGTTTGATGTTTGGGTGCTTTTTATGTTATAGACTGTGTGCGGAAATTAAGATGAAAATTTTAACTTTTTTGTTGAATAAAATAGAAAAAATTGGTGTATAATAGTTTTAATGAAGGGAGTTTATCCAAATGAAAAAAATTGCAATTGTTATACTTGCGGCGGCTTTAATGATCTCTTATTACGGATGCAAAAGCGAGCCGGATAAGTCGACAAATTTGCCGGCGGTCAGCGATGAATCGAACAAGGAACTCATTCAAAAGACTTTTACACGTCTTTATGATCAGGTTGAACTTTTTTATGAAGCGAAAGGCGATTATAATCTATTTTTTTCAAACGCACATGACTTTGTTGAAAAGAAGAAAACCGAAGAAAATAAATTTCAAAAGTACATTTCGGATCTCGACGGATATTTTGCTTCCGATTTGCTTACAAATCTTATAAACAAGGGAGAAATCCCGAGCGACGAGTATGCGAAAGCGGGTTACAACAAAGCTGAGGTCACGATAAATTCAATCGACAAGGAAGATTCGCACTATGTCGTGAATTATTCCGTGAAATACACCGGAGTAAACGAAGACACCGTCGACTACGAGGTTAAAGTCGAGGTCGAGGACGGCAAGATTAAGACGCTTGATGCGCCGAAGGGAATCGGCCTTCCGAATTTAAATACTGTAAAAAAAATGAGCCAAGCACTTTAGTGTGCCGGCTCTTATTTTTTATCTCATAGCCATTATAACGTCGATTTCGTCTTCGTTTAGACCGACCATCGCTTCTCCGAGTCCGGTTTGTGCTTCGAGCACTTTTTTCGGATTGTCGAAGTTTTCGACAGCCATAACAATTCTCTTTGCGCGCACTTCCGGGTCGCTCGACTTGAAAATACCGGAGCCGACGAACACGCCTTCCGCACCGAGCTGTCTCATGAGCGCCGCATCCGCAGGAGTTGCAACTCCGCCTGCGCTGAAGTTTAACACAGGAAGCTTGCCGTTTTCATTTACATATTTTACAAGTTCATATGAAACGCCGATTTCTTTTGCAAAGTTGAAAAGCTCGTCTTCTCTCATATTGTGAACTTTTCTTATGTCGGACATAATCGCTCTCATGTGGCTTACTGCTTGAACGACGTCGCCCGTTCCCGCTTCGCCTTTTGTACGAATCATCATTGCCCCTTCTTCGATACGTCTTAGAGCTTCGCCGAGATTTCTCGCACCGCACACAAACGGTGTTTTAAATTTCGTCTTGTCCACGTGGTAAACGTCGTCGGCAGGGCTTAAAACTTCGGATTCGTCGATGAAGTCGATTCCCAGTTCTTCGAGAATTTGTGCTTCGACGAAGTGGCCGATTCTAACTTTTGCCATAACCGGAATTTTTACGGTGTCCATAATTTCTTTTATCATTTTCGGGTCGCTCATTCTTTAAACGCCGCCGGCAGCTCTGATGTCCGCAGGAATTCTTTCAAGCGCCATGACTGCAACAGCACCCGCATCTTCAGCGATTTTTGCCTGTTCAGGATTTGTGACGTCCATGATGACGCCGCCTTTTAAACTTTTCAGTAATTTTTTTATTTCCATAATATAACCTCCAATAAATTTTATATAGATTATAACATCAAATCTGTTACCATTGAAGACACAATTTTAGAAAAAAATATGGATATAAAATAAAAATTGTGATATAATAAAAATGGAGGCGATATTTATGAAGCTTTATGAAAGCGTATACAAACAAATAGAAGAAGATATAAAAAGCGGATTTTACAAAGAGGGGGAAAAACTGCCTTCAATCATAGGATTTACAAAGAAATACGGCGTCAGCAAGAACACGGTTTTGAAGTCGATGGAGCTTTTGGAATATGACGGACTGGTATATTCAAAAAAGAAAAGCGGATTTTATGTGGCGGAGAATCTGTACCCAAAATTAAAGGTCACAAATGTACATAAGCGCGCATTTAAAAAGAGTGAGGATTACAAATACGACCTTTCGCCGAACGCTGTCGCATATGACGAATTTCCGATTGCAATTGTGAAAAGACTGATGACGGAGGTTTTAAACGACGACTACGATACGCTTTTCAGTCCGACTGAACCGCAAGGCTCGCTAGAGCTCAGAGAATCGATTGCATATATTTTAAATCGCATAAAAAATATAAAAGTTGCGCCGGAGAATATTATTGTTAGTTCCGGGATGGAGTATCTCTATCAGATAATTCTTGAGCTTATTCCCGGTGACTCGATTTTTGCGATTGAAAATCCGGGATACGACGTTGTGCCGACGCTTTTAAACGCGAGAAAGTTTCCATACATCGACATCGATTCGGAAAATGTTAAAAAGGGAATAAACACGCTTATAAACTCAAATGCAAATGTGGTTTGCACGACTTCGATGCACCAATTTCCGATTGGGCGCACGATGAGCGCTTCCGAAAAAAATGCTATAATAAATTGGATGAAATCCTCAAAGAATAACTATATTATCGAAGATGACTACGACAGCGAATTTAGATATGCACCGGTTCGAAGCGAGAGGATTTACACGATGTCGGACGGTGAGAGGACGATTTATATCGGGAGCTTTTCGAAGTCAATCGCGCCGTCAATCAGGTGTAGCTATATGATTCTTCCGGAGGAGCTCATGAAGAGATACGAAGAAACATTGCCGTTTATGGCGTGCCCGATTCCGTCGATTTGGCAAAAGTTTTTGACCAAGTTTATCGACAAACACTATATTCGTCACGTCAACAAAATGATTAAACTTTATAAGGGCAGACGCGAAAAGATGATTGAGCTTCTTGAAAATTCTTCGAAAGTGAAAAGAATTATTGCGGAGCCTGTCGGAATGAATATTTTGGTCGAGATGAAAACGAACAAGAGCGACACGGAAATTGCTAAAGCCGCTGAGGAAAAGGGCGTGCTCGTCTTTCCTTTAAGTAGATATCTTCGCGGAACCAAACCGACCGGCACATATCTTTCGCTCGGATTTGCCGCACTCGACGACGAAAAAATGGAAAAAGCGATTGCGATACTTTTGAAGTGTTGCTAGAAATATTAAAACATTGACACGTGGATGCACGTGTCTTTTTTTATGGGAGTGGGAAGGAGTTTGTTAAAATTTTCGGTTTTCTACAAAAGACTAACACATTTTTAATAAATACTTGAATTTACACGGATTTATTGAATACATGTAAAATTTGTGCTATAATTCAACTTAAAGAGGTTATTATGAAATCGAAATTTAAAAATTTGACAACTTCATTTTTGCTTATTTTAATATTGTCATTTTTGCTTGCGGGCGTTTCGTTTTTCTTTGTTGATGTTGACTACAATTTCAACGATATAAAACCGTTTTTGGAAAATACAAAATTATTTGTTTTGAATTTTCTGCCGATTTTAATCACGATGCTCGTGCTTTTTTCCGTTACGGGAAAGCTCAGCGCAAGTTTTTTAATCACGACTGTGGCGGTTTTTGCAATTGGAATTACGAACACGACAAAGCTGGTCTATAGAGACGAACCTTTCAGATTCGCGGACATTTTTCTTGCCGGCGAAGCAAAGGACATGGTTGAGGCAAATTTTAAAATACAGTGGCCTGATTGGCTTGGAAGCGCTGCAATAATTGTGCTTGCAGTGTTTTTTGTGCTGCTCTACTTGGACAAGGATATGAAAAAGGTGTTTACGAGAAATATGTTCATGCATCTCGTTGCTCTCAATTTGTTTTTCAGCGTCATCATGTCGCAAGTTATTTTCAGCAAAGAAAACTACAAATCGACGTCGATTGAAGGCTACAACAAATGGCTTGAAAGCGAAATAGTAAAGTCGAAAGGCATGATTTATCCGTTCACATATTCGATAAAAAATATGTTTGAAACGGCGCCGAAAGACTATTCGAAAAAGGCTGTCGATGAAATTTTAAAAGACTACAAGGGCGCGCCGATTCCAACGGATAAGCGCGTGAATATAGTTGCGGTTATGTTGGAGAGTTTCAACGACTTGTCAAAATTTGACGGAGTGAATTTTAAGGAAAATCCGTACGAATATTATAATCTCGTGAAAGAAGATAGCATTCACGGAAACCTCGTCGTGAACATTTTCGGAGGCGGCACGATAAATACGGAACGTTCGTTCATCTCGAGCATGTACAAACCGCCGAGATACGAGAGTCCGCAAAATTCGATTGTGAGATATTTGAAGGAAAATGATTATTACACAGAGGCCTTTCACCCGAACACCGGCAAATTTTACAACCGCACGGAAACAAATAAAAATGTAGGATTCGACAAATTTTGGTGCGATGAAAACATGTTTGAGGGTGTTGTGAAAAAAGGCGAAATTCTTCCGGATGAAATTTTGAAAGACTATATGATAAAAGGTTTTGAGGACAATAAAAAAACCGGAAAGCCGTATTTCGGCTTCACGGTCACAATGCAAAATCACGGTCCGTACTATTTCTATGAACCGCACAAATACTACTATGACAACATTTATAATGTTGAGGAAAAATATTACTACACGACAAACAACTATCTTATGGGGATAGAAAAGACCTCGAAATTTATGTACGATTTGACGGAGTATTTTAAAAATGAAAGCGCTCCGACAGTTCTCGTGTTTTTCGGGGACCACAACCCGTCGCTCGGACCGAACGACGAAGGCTTTAAATCGCTCGGCATCGACATGGCTTCGGACAACATCGACAGCTTCCTTGCGAAATACCAAACGCCATATATAATTTGGGCGAACGGCTCCGCAAAGGAAGTTCTCGGCAAGGACTTTGTCGGAGAAGGTCCGGATATTTCAGCGATGAACCTCGCACCATATCTGTTTAAGGAACTTTCATTCCCCGGCGACGACGTCATGCAATTTAAAAAAGAAATGATGGAAACTGTCCCGGTCTACACGAACTCCTTTGTAAAAGTTTGCGGCGAATATTGTGCAACGGATGAGCTGGATGAGGGGATGGAGAGGGAGATAAAGGTTGTGGATTATTACTACAGAAATCATTTAATACACTAGGGGATTTGCGGTCTATTTTGCGACCTGCTTGCAAACATCAATTATTTGATTGCTCGGAGTGCACTTGAGCACACCTGCGCAATCAAAAATTGAGTTTACGGCGCATCTCATCAAAATATCCT
>OBRT01000346.1_pt1 | contig 12390 bp, 8 predicted proteins | sample 1494891 | NCBI WGS metagenome assembly OBRT01 (sample SAMEA3360688, study PRJEB22359) | human gut metagenome | biome: ENVO:urban biome; feature: ENVO:human-associated habitat; material: ENVO:feces | place: Bangladesh | collected 2011 | reverse complement strand
TCAACAGAGCCACAAATGCCAATGCTGAATCCTTCAACGCAAAAGTCAAAGCCTTCAGGGCACAGTTCAGGGGAGTAACGGATATTCCTTTCTTCCTTTACAGGCTTATGAAATTATGTGCATGAGAGGGAGGAGTGCAACTGGTTTTTACGACTGACCCCTTAAAAATGGTTCTCCGAAAGCTGTACGAACTATATAACAAGCGTCTACACATTTTACGGAAGAATCTAAAAAAAGGGAATCCTCGAAAGAATCCCCTTTTTAACGTTTTGTGACTCGCATGGGGCTCGAACCCATGACCCCAACATTAAAAGTGTTGTGCTCTACCAACTGAGCTAGCGAGTCTAACCAAAAACTTTCATAAACGATTAATGATGAAAGCGAGTGCAAAGGTAAAGAGTTTTTTTTGAAACACAAAACAAAATAGTATTTTTTTATCGGAGGTAATCAAAGTTTTTCCGTATTGAGAACAACCATGTTCTGGTTGATAGTCAAGTTAGTACTGAGACAGAATTTGCCATGAACAATATTGCTGATTAGTTTCGTTTTCTTCTTGATAGCGTTAATTAAATAGGCGATTGGATTATTGACTGTCTTCGATGGCTCAACCAGCGAAGAAAGAAAACCTATAAAGTAGGGTATCTTCTTTTTGTTAGAACGTCTACGTTCTTTGGAATCTTTATCACACGCATATTTTCGTGTATTCTTTTTGTTTCGTTGTTGATTTCATCTACGCTGTTTACATCGAATTGAAAGCGATTGAAGCACCATGTTTGTTTTGAACGATACTTCTTATTTGAGGTTCATCAACAATTTTCTGAACTTTGAATCTGAACAAACTCCTATGTCTGTTGTGATAAACTTCCCATTCCAGAAAAGTGAAAATATTGTAGCGGGAGTTGGTGAACATTGCGCCTGCTCTTTCGAGTTAAATTTATAGATTTTCAGTGGGATGCCATTTTCTCGGGCAAGAACACGCAGTATTCCATTCACATAATAATCAGTGTAGGGGCATCTGTTAGAATAATAAACTACCATGCCTTCATCATGCTGGATATTCTCTATTTTAGTGCAGTCGTTGAAGAAAGGATTTGTTTCCTCTTGATGAAATTTCAAAGCTAACAATAGGAAGCCGTTGGGGAGTTTGTCAATCACTTTAAATCTATGTTTTAGAAACCACTTTGTGTCACCCATAAAATGGAACTTCTTTGTACCAACAATCGTAACGATTCCACTCTTTTGCTGTCTTTTCGCATCCTCTATTACCGACTGTAGCAGGTTAACCCCGTGTCCTGAACCTTTATAGTGTCCTGATACCCAAAAGCAGTTTATCATTAGATAGTTGGGGGCTGAAACGGGAGCCCAGGCATGTTCTGCCGGAACGTATTCGATGAATACCTTGGCACGTGCATCCAGTTTCCTGAAAACATAACCATTTTTAAATTCTTTACTCAGCCATTGTTTCTTCAGTTTATAACCTTCCAAGCATTTCTTATCTGATAACGCACAGCAAATATGTTCCTTGCCGATATTCTCATTGGATAGCGTGATGTATTTATAAGGTTCCTTGTCCATAATTATTCAATCATTACTTATCTTTTTATCCAAGGTTGCTGGCAGAATCTCTTTAGAATCATCCTAAAGATGGACGTACTTGCTTTTTCCGTTGTTGACGAATTGACGATGTCCTTGGCAGAGCATCTTTTTAGGTACAATTCCCATCCTTATTTATGAACGCCCCCTTAGCCCTCATCCGAAGCAGGGGCTTGGTTGTAGCGATGCGTTGGATTTTCAAAACCCCATCTTGATTACTCGTGCTGATACCCCACCAACCGGTCGGTACGTTCGCCGGTTCCGCGATAGTAGAGTAGTGCTTGGTACTTGTTTTCCGTTTGATAGAACGACCCCTCGGTGCTTACCGGAGCGGTCGTTCCGTCTGTTTTTGCAACCACATACTGGTACGAATAGTAGCCCTGCTTCAACAGCACTGCCGCCTCGTAGACGCCGTCCTGCTCGTTGTAGTGCATCTTGTATTCCGGCGTTAGTTGGTCGTTGGTCCAAGTTGCGTTAAGATATACGTCCCCATTTTGTCTGGGTGCCTGCAACTTGAAATGCACGATGAGATAATCAGAGCTGGTGTTGTTCTCCACGTTGTCGCTGTTGCGAATGTAAAATGCCCCATTGGCATCCTCATCGTAAACGTAATTTGGGCGAGGCTCATCAGTCCAAACGTATGCGTGATAATCGTTGCCGTCCCAGTTGACAGCTTCCAATCCCATGGTCGTATGGTTCACGTCCAGCATTTCAAACTTTCGATATTCGTTGCCTCCGTTAAAAATCAGCTGCTTGTTGTGTACCCATTTCAGTGCGTCGGGCATGACGTATTGCGGCTTGATGTTGAATCGTTCTTTGTTCCACCGACCGTTTTGCAGCACGATGGTCTTGATTTGGGTTGCCGGATCGGTAACTTGCAGCATACCATAGTTTACCTCCATGTTCACCTGTTGATGCGTTCCGTTGATGTCGATGTCTGTATTGGTCACTACCTCCATCTGGATACCAGCGAGAGGTTCCACGACCATGAAGCACGCAGACAAGATTTTCTCGTTGTCGTTGTTTTCGTCGAAGACCGTGAGGCGATAGTTCCCACTCATCTTCAGTCTGCATCTTTCGTTGGGTATTTGTAGCTGATAGTGGGTGTAGAGCGTTTTCGTGTTGATTGATTTTTGCACGTCATCGATGGTGTTCCCCTCTGCGAAGCCATCCAGATAATCGCTTGCGAACAACTGAGTGGTAGTACTCCAGTCGGCTTCGCAATGTTCAATGGTGTAAGTATATCGGTGATATTCGTGGGTGAGGTCGTCAAACGCGATGGTTATTGGCTCACCATCCAACTGGGTGATGGGGGGTGAGAGCCAATCATCCCCTGCAACTACTTGCAAGGAAGCAATCGATTTTTTGTAAATCTCGTTCTTCTGGGCTGTGCAAACGCTTGCTGTCAGTAAAAGACAGATGCTTATCAGGGTTCTGTTTATCGTATTCATTTCCATGATGTGTTTTGCAGATGGCTGCGTGATAGCACCTGTTAGAATTCGAGTATAACCTTTCCGTTGATCAACCGGCCGGTCAGATAATTGGGAACGGCGTATTGTTGGTTCGTCACATCCGTAATCCAATAGTACGAATTGACGTTACTGATGCCGAAAAGGTTCAGCGCGTCAATGCCCAACCAAATGTTCTTGAAGACAGATTTAGAGCGACGGTCGTCATTGTTCAGCAGCCGGTAACTCATCCCTAAGTCCACTCGTCTGTATGCAGGTGCGCGAAATGAGTTGCGTTCCAATTCCCGGTGCGGGGCTGCAAAGGGAAGACCGTCGGCAAAAGCCAGCTTCAATGACATCTTCCATCGGTCGGTTCCGGGAAAGTAATCGGTGAAGAACAGGTTCACGGCGTACCGCTGGTCGGTAGGCATGGGAATGGTCTTGCCATTGAGTTTCATCTTCGTGTCCATCACGGAGAGGCTAATCCACGAATCTGTTCCAGGCACAAACTCGCCATACAGCTTCAAATCCAGTCCCAAGGCATGCCCCGAACTCATGTTGTCGCCATAATATACCACCTTGACGTTGTTCACACTGTATGGCACCAGGTTGCTCAATGCCTTGAAGTAGGCTTCGGCAGTGAACTTGAATGGCCGCCTGTTCATCCTGAACCGGTAGTCCATGGCGGTGATGAGGTGTATGGAACGTTGGCTCTTCGCCTTCTCGTTAAGCCTTGCGTATGTCGTTCCGTTGACGGTTGTGGTGTCTCTTATCTCTTTGTAGAAAGGCGTTTGATAGTACAATCCGGCTGCCAAGCGAAAGGTCATGTTCTCGTTAAAGGCAGGTATGATGCCCAGTGAGGCGCGCGGACTCACCACCAATTCTTTGTTGTAGCTCCATTTACTCATGCGCACCCCATAGTTCAAGGTGTAGTGTGTGTTGCCGTTGCGGTTGCTAAACCGATAGGTGTCTTGCAGATAAGCCTCGATGCGCTGGGCGTTCAGTTTGTTTTTGGCACGCAGGGAGTAAATCATGTACAGGTCTTTTCCCGTGTGTGGAATGCTGTATCCACTTGAATCCCGCATCTCATATTCAGCAGCTTGCTCTTGAATGTGCTCAAACTTGAATGTTAATCCGCCTTCCACCTGATGTCGCTTGGATGTGTGTTTGGCCATCAACTTCACGTTCTCCACATGGGCTTTCAAGTAGTTGCGCGCATGTTGAAAGTAGGTTCCAACGCCCAAGTTCTCACTTGTCTCGGTTTGTGTGAGCCAGTATTGACCCTGGATGTCGTATTTTTCACGTTCGTTGGTCGAGAAAGCCGAGGCTAAGAGTGACACTGACGTGGAGTCACCGAAGTTGCGTGTTAAGTCGATTGAACCGAAATAGGTGTTGAACCGATCCTTTTCATGCCCGTCAAAATATACTTTGAACGACTTAACGTTTTGCAATGTACCGAAAGCCGTTTCCCTGTTTTTTGGCGTAAACGTGTAGTGATTGTCCGATAGGTTGCCGATGAACGACAGTTTCCAACGCTTGTTCGGCGTATAAACCAGGTAAGTTTGGTAGTCTAAGAAATCGGGTTTGTATTCACCTTCGGTTTCCAACGACCCCAACAGATATTTGTTGGTCTTGTATCTCAGGCCGTTGCTCCATGCCACCGTCTTGGTTCTGAAGCCTACGAATGCACTGGCTCCCAACAAACTGGCAGACACGTTGGCTTCAAATGGTTTGGGTTGCCGGTAGGTTATGTCGAGAGCCGACGACATCTTGTCGCCGTATTTGGCCTCGAATCCGCCGGTTGAAAAACCAATTTTCTCTACCATGTCGGGATTGATAACCGACAGTCCTTCTTGTTGTCCCGACCTTACCAAGAATGGTCTGTATATCTCTATGTTGTTGATGTACACGCTGTTCTCGTCAAAGGCACCACCCCTTACGTTGTATTGTGATGACAGTTCGTTGTGCGAGGACACGCCGGCTTGGGACTGTATCAGCTCTTCCACGCCGTTTCCCGTAACCGAAGGCAAGGTTTTGGCATGTTCTGTCTTCAGGTTCTGCGTTTGTCCGGTCTGAATTTTCTCGCCCATCACCTTCACTTCGCCCAGCGTATGGTCGTCGCTGTTCAACACGATCTGCAACGTTTGCTTGCCTCGCGGATGGCGCAGCACACGTTGCTTGGTTTTGTAGCCAATCATGGAAAACTTGATAACTACCGAGTCGGCTGACATCAGTTGCATGCTGAACTCGCCTTTGAGTGAGGTCACGGTGGCTTTGCCCTGTTGCAGACACGACACGGTGGCCAGCTCCACGGGATTGAGTTGCTCGTCAACCACTCTTCCTTGCAGGGTGAATGATTGGGCTTGTGCTGCCATTGCGCATAGCAGCAGCAGACTGATTACAACGGTTCTCAATTTCATCATTGGTCTGATAACGCAATAGTTGGTTGATTATTGCGTTGCCGCACGTTGTTTCAGCATTGTCGCAGAGCCGCCAACAGCTCGTTGTTTTCGGTCTTCGTGCCGATGGTCACCCGCAGACAATCGTGGCATAGTGCCACCTGGTTACTGTGGCATACCACAATACCTTTGTCCAACAGGTATTGATAGGTGGCTTGGGCATCTTTCATCTTGGCCAGAAAGAAGTTGGCCGCGGTAGGGTACACCTTCACGCATTGTGGCAGTACGGCGAAGGCCTGCACCATTCTTCGCCTTTCTTGCAGCAGGGTGGTGACCCATTTTTCTACCTCAAAGGTGCCTTGCAGCGACTTGAGTGCTTGCTCTTGCGTGAGCGAACTGATGTTGTAGGGCTGTTTCACCTTATTAAATAGGTTGACGATTTCTTCGCTTGCGAATGCCATTCCCAGTCGGATGCCCGCACATCCCCACGCCAGACTCATGGTGTTGAGTATGATGAGGTTGGAGTAAGAGGCGAGTTCGGTGCGGAATGATTTCTGGGTAGAGAAGTCACTGTAGGCTTCGTCCAGTACCACGATGCCGTCAAATTGTTGGACGATTTCCGTGATGGCATCCCTATGAAGGTCGTTGCCCGTGGGGTTGTTGGGGCTGCATAGCCAAATCACCTTTGTTGACGCGTCGCATGCGGCCAGCAATTTGTCGGCCGACAGTTGGAAACATTCATCCAGCAGCACGGGTTTGTAGGCCGTGTTGTTGATGTCTGCACACACTTTGTACATGCCGTATGTGGGTTCGATGGCAACAACGTTATCTTGCTTTGGCTCGCAGAAAATGCGGTAAACCAAATCGATGGCTTCATCACATCCGTTACTCAGAAAGATGTTTCCGGTCGGCACTTGCTTAATTTGGCTCAGCTTTTCTTTCAATTCCCTTTGCAGTGGGTCGGGATATCGGTTGAGCGGCTTGTTGTATGGATTTTCGTTGGCATCTAAAAAGATGTTTGCCTCGCTTCCACCATGTTCGCTCCGCATACTGCCATGGGGAGTTAACGTCCAAATATTGGGTCTTACCAGTTGTTCCAGGGTTCTCTTCATGTCATCGATTTAAAGGGTAAAGGTGCCGAAATTGCGCGTCGTGAGGTGTGAATCGTTCACATGGCATTTCTTATTTGTTCTTAAAAATGTTATGCAAATATAATAAGATGTGGGGAGATGTGCAAGAAATGTCGTACATTTGCTCCATGCAAAAGTGCCAAAATTACTTTTCGACAGGTGTCTGAGTATACCGTACCGAAAGTTAATTAGCAGACCCTAAATAAAATATACTCGTGGAACTGTTATTGAAAAGTCATCATATTAAAAAATACCCTTTTTTAGGTATTGCCACATTTCAAAAAATTGGAGTACCTTCGCAGCAAAAAATGATGAAACTAAAATTTATTTACGCCACATTGGCTTTGTTATTATTATTTTCCTGTTCGGTGGAAGACAACTTAGAATCTTCGATGCAAGATAATAATGAAATTGTAACGTACAAAGTTGCCCAAGAAGAAGCGCAGAACATAGTTCAAGGATTCATTGATGAAATGTCTTTTATTTCATCAACAAGAAGTGCTAATGAGATGTCTCATAAAGAAATATCGAACGTATATGCGCTTCGAAGAGATCTAATTCAAACGCGTTCAGGAGCGGATGGCAATGATTTTCCTGTTGATTTAGACACTTTGATGTATGTTGTCAATTTTTCTAATGACAATGGTTTCGTATTGGTCGCAGCAGATAAACGGACAGAGCCTATTTTTGCTATAGTTGATGAAGGTAATTTCAATTTTGAATTACTGGGCGAAGAGGATAGCGATATGTTTTTAACCTTTTTGGAATATGCAATCTCCACTGAATTAGATGATATTAAGAATTTCAGCGGCAACATATCCCAAACAAGAACTACATCCAACGGATGGACAATCAACACAAAATATGCTCCGATATTAAAAACAAAATGGTCACAAGGTGGGGAAGATAATCCGAATTCCTATGGGAAATATTGTCCCAATAAAACTACCGGATGCACTGTTATAGCTACAGCACAGATTCTGTCTCATTTTCAAACGATTTCACATGTCAATTGGTCATACAACGGTGTTGGTGCAAGTTCAGATTTGCATTGGAGTCAAATTATTTCTGATTGTGAAAACAATAATGGCGTTTTGAGTTCGTTGTATACACCGCAATCATTAAATGAAGTGGCGCATTTGTGTAGGTATCTTGGTATAGCATTTGGAGCGAAATATAATAGGGATGGTTCAACCAGCGTAGGGGAAGATAAACCCATAGATTGGTTTAACAAATGGGGTGGTTTAAAAGCCTCTAAATTGAAAGAGTATAACGAGAGTCAGATAATTACATCAATTAAGAACGGAAATCCTGTATACGGAAGAGGAAATTCTGGAAGAAAAAAGTTTTTGGGTATAACAGTAAAATATAAAGGCGGACACGCTTGGGTTTATGATGGATACATTTCAGCTACTAAAAATGGGAAGCAACAAAACCTTATTCATTGCAATTGGGGATGGGGCCCATATAAATTCTATAATGGATATTATTTGAGTAAAGTCTTTGACACGAATAGTGGTCCGGAAATATATGATAATGAGGTCACTCGTAGTGGGCAGCCACATTACTACAAATATAATCTTGAATATTCTGTTATATCGCGATGAAAAATATTTTAGCGTTTCTGATTGTAGGATTAGGCTTCCTTTGTTCCTGTGAAAGCAGGGATGGAGATTGGGATCCTATGGCTTGGGAGAGTAATGATGTAAGCAATATAAATAAAAACAAAAATATAGAAGTTCCACAAGCAGGCAACACTTATGTATTCACATGCAAAAATTATAAGAATTTTTGGGTATATGCTATCCGGGAAAATGGAAAACAAATTGGAGAGACCCAACTATCCATAGATTGCAAAAAATATGAAGATAACAATATAGCTATCAGTATTGAGAAAAATAAAATGAATGTAACAGTTTTTCCTAATGAAGGATATCAAATCCGAAACATTTCAATAGGAGTAACCGCTGGGGATATTTCTAGCTCTTTCATCTTTAAGCAAAAGGGAAAGGGTGATTAAAATAGGTAGGTTCTATTAAGGGGTGTTCTATAGATTAACTTATTATTAATCAGTTAATTAGGGTCTGCTAATTTATTTCTTTCACACAGCCTTGTGGTGTGGGTAATACAGCCTCCATGCTGTCAAAAATGCTCATAATTCTCTTTTGGAAGGTCTTCAAGCCCGATTTTTCGAAAATGAGACAAAGAAGTCCCCTTAGGAACTTCATGATGTTGTAGAGTTCCAGTTGCATGCCGAGGTCGGATGATTCGTTATAGGCGTCCCAGCTGACATGATCCACGTAGGTGTAACCGCTCACGATGCCGGCACCGATTTAAGCCCCGAACTCAACCGTGGCCTTCGACTTGCCCCATTCGGGGTCAGTCGTATAGTTCGCTATACTTCTTCATTCACAAACAAATTGACCACAAAAAACAGCCTCGCAATCTGACAAAGCTAATTTATAGAACCGTCCTTAAAAGGGTAAAGGTGCCGAAATTGCGCGTCGTAAGGTGTGAATCGTTCACATGGCATTTCTTATTTGTTCTTAAAAATGTTATGCAAATATAATAAGATGTGGGGAGATGTGCAAGAAATGTCGTACATTTGCCCCATGCAAAAGTGCCAAAATTACTTTCCTGTTCCGCTGACATGCCATTTGTTCATCTTCCTGTTATTGATGATGCTCTGTGGGTGTGAAAATGAAAAGACACAGGTACGCACGCCTTGGGGCACCACTTTGGGCACCGATACGGCCAACGTGAGTCAGGGTTTCTCGCTGGATGATATCATTGGAAACGGCGAATTGATTATGCTGACCATCAACGGACCCGAGACTTATTACGACTATCGTGGGCGTGGCATGGGATTACAGTATTTGTTGTGTGAGCAGTTTGCCCGACAGTTGGGCGTTTCCTTGCGGGTAGAGTTGTGCAAAGACACCACTGAGATGGTCAACAGACTCGAGCAAGGTGATGGTGACATCATCGCTTTTCCGCTGCCCAGAACCGACAAACGCTTGCTGTACTCGGGGCCTTCGGCTGATTCGTTGAAAACACAGTGGGCGGTAAGGAAAGACAATGAGGCACTTGCCGACACGCTGAACAAATGGTTCAGTCCGAAACTCATTGCCCAAGTTAAGCAACGAGAATCGTTCTTGCTGTCTACCCGCAGCGTTACCCGCCATGTTTATTCACCCATGTTGAACCGTTCGCAGGGCGTCATCTCCCATTACGACCATTATTTTCAGCAGTATGCACCCATGGCCAGATGGGATTGGCGCTTGATGGCGGCTCAATGTTATCAAGAGTCTACGTTCGACCCGCAAGCTCGTTCGTGGGCTGGCGCACTGGGATTGATGCAAATCATGCCCGGAACGGCGGCGCATCTGGGTCTTTCGTTGGCCGACATTCATGATCCGGAGCAAAATATAGCGGCCGCAGCCAAGTATTTGCAAGAGCTCAGTGCCCATTTTCAGGATGTGAGAAACGTACAGGAACGCCAGTATTTCGTGCTGGCCAGCTACAATGGTGGCTCTTATCATGTGCGCGATGCGATGGCGTTGACTCGGAAAAACGGCGGCAATCCGCATAGTTGGAATCACGTTTCAGAATATATTTTGAAGTTGTCTGACCCTCGTTACTATCGTGACCCGATTGTCAAGCATGGCTATATGCGTGGTTCAGAGACGGTTGACTATGTCAACAAAATCCGTGCCCGCTATGCGCAATACAGAGGTGTGGCCAAGGGTGGAATCGGTTTTTATAGCATCCAGAAACCTTCCAGGGCCAAGCGCAAGCATCGCTTCAAGCTCTGAACGTGCCATAATGGGTTGCCGTAGGGGCGTGATTTATCACGTTCCGCCCCTGTGCGAAAGGCGAGTCACGACCATACGGTTTGACGGAGCGTGATGAATCACGCCCCTACGATTTTTGCACACCAAAGCACAGCATTTTCAAACTCAATCCCATTGATTGCAATACTCCTTGTTTCGGCACTTTTTCACAACAAAAAGTTTGTAAACCTTTGACAATCTATCTTGTCTTTTTGGGGTTGGTTGATGTGATTTCAACGGGCTGAAAGCCCAGAAGCTCTCAGCCCAGGGCAACACCCTGGGATTGAGATGCGTTGAAGTAACTACGCCCTGTAAGGGCAAAAGCGATTGATAATCATTTTGTTGCGCTTGCTTTTGCCCTTGCAGGGCGTACTCCTAGTCACACGCTCACCCAGGGCGTTGCCCTGGGCTGAGAGCTTCTGGGCTTTCAGCCCGTACCTTTCTCATATTGTTTTCCAAAAAATTGAGGCGCGGATTATTTACTGATTTCGTCTCTATTCCATCCTGAATTCATAGATAGCTGATACGCAGTGTGTTTGAATCGAAACGAGTGTTGCATCGACGAAGATGGGAATCATACCTGCACCCCTGTTCGGAACGTGATGACTAACGCCTCCATTTTTCTTCGGAATGTGATAAATCACGCCCCTACTGGTTGATGGACTGTGAAGAATCACGCCCCTACGGTTTCCTTTATCAAAAACACAGCATTTTCAAACTCATTGTTATTGGCTGCCAAATGCAATGACATTGGCGGCCAAACGCAATGTTATTGGTAGCCAAACTCAATGCAATTGGATGACGGGTTGAATGGCTTTCGTTGTGAAGTGATTAAGTGGTTGGTTTTCAGGATGTAACGGATTTTATCTGTGTCGCCGTCTTTGCTGGTCAATGCCCATCCCTGTTTTATGCTTCGGCTGCTTCTGTTTGGATGGCTTTTCTGTTGGATTGGGCTTGTCTGCGGGCTTCTATCGCCCCATACACATAGTAGTTGACGTAGATGCCAACCGTCAGGAAGGCGGCGCAAATAAAGTAGATAAGGATGCAGGTGACATAGGTGAGCACGGGGAAGTAGGTAGGCAGGGTGTTTGGGTCACCATTCTGTACGCCCATTTGTGACAGGGTGCTGGCCATGAGCAGGATGTATACCGGCATGAGGAGAATGAGCGTGAGGAAAAAAATGACGATTCCATATAAGAAAAAGGTGGAAACGATGAACCCAATGCGGCGCAGTCCGGTTCGGTAACCGCCCAGCACATGCGTTTTGAACTTGGATTCTTTCTCCTGAATGTATCTCATGGAGGAATAGGCAAAGGGTGCCATGGCGATGAGAATGATGAGCCAAGCCACCGGAACGAGCCATGCCTGCATGCCCATTCCGGCCGTGCCGACAGCCGCTGATGCAGGTTTTTGCCCATCAGAAATGGAGAGCGTCGCAGCTGTCAGCAGCAGGGAAACGATGCCCATGAAAACCACATAGGCCAACTGAAGTTTGGCAACGCGCTTGAGGTTGCAGGCAAAGCTGTTCTCGTTGAGCAGGGTGGTGGTGCGAGCTATGTACCATATCGACGCACAGAGCAGCAGCACGTTGAGCAAACCGAACGTGATCGACTTGCCCGTGGGCAAGCTGTTGCCCATCGTGTGCATGGCGTTGGTGAGGCCGAAGGCCAGATATGCGCCCCCAATGACGGAGAACACCAGCAGCGACAGCCAGTTTTTACGCAAGATGGTCATGACGTTTGAGCAGAAAAGAAGGTATCCAGCCTTGATGCAACCCGATATGCTTCTGTTTTTATAGAGATCGTTTTCCATATTCGTTTGATTGATTGATGGGTGGTTCTATAAATTACCACCGTAAAGTTTTATTTATGTTTGACGGTTTACGTTTTGTCATCTTGCGGTCTCTTTTTGGTTCAATTTGCTTGTTCGTTCAGTCGTATAGCTCGCTATACTCCTTCACTCACAAACAAATTGACCACAAAAATAG
>OBRT01000339.1_pt1 | contig 12724 bp, 11 predicted proteins | sample 1494891 | NCBI WGS metagenome assembly OBRT01 (sample SAMEA3360688, study PRJEB22359) | human gut metagenome | biome: ENVO:urban biome; feature: ENVO:human-associated habitat; material: ENVO:feces | place: Bangladesh | collected 2011 | reverse complement strand
TAATTCTTCGGTTTGCAGCCCGATTTTTACACTTTTGTGTAGTGATTTAGGCTTTTATTACAAGCGATTAAGGAAATCTTGCGAAGCTGTTTTCTTGTTTTTATCCAATTTCAATTTCCCAAGATTATAGTTCAGTTTTACCATTATATATTGCGTGTCTCCATTGGTGTTCATGGTTGCACGAATGTTGTTGTATTCCATTTTCCATGTATTGCTACGGTCGGTATGGAAAATATCATTTGCCACAACAAGGAGTGTTAGCCTATCTTGCCATAATTGGTGCATATAGGTAAGATTTAACGTCCACGAGCTGCGATTTTCGGTAAGCATTCCTGAATAAGCACTATCGAAAGAACCATCAAGAGCTATGAGAGAATGCTGACTTACTGGGCATTGAGCCGATAAATTAAAGTTATAGTAGGCTTTGTTCCATGAACGTTCTTTGCCTAAAAAATTAGCTTTAAGGAATGGTTTTGAATATGAACAACTTATATCGCCCTGTATCGGACCTAAGGAATAAGCGTAAATGGCTGTTGCCACGAACTCGGACGATTTATTAAAATTAATAGGTCGCCACTCTATGTTTTTATTGTCTACGGCAGTTTCCTTCCAAAAAGGCAATTCTATTATCTTGTTTTTATTATGGTTGTAAGCCACCGAAGCCATAAAATTGCCGAGGTTGTAGCTGAGTTTAAAATTGGTGGTAATACAAGCGTTTAGTTGCGGATTGCCCACTCGATAAGAAATAGCATCATAATAGTTGAGCGTTGGGCTTAAATCGCTAAACGAAGGTCGTTTAATAGTTTGTCCGATAGACAAACCAAGTGAAGAATTGTTGCTCAAAGTTCTTGTTACAACTATGTTTGGAAATATTTTCCATTCAGTAGAATCCATGAAAACACCCGATGTTTCAGACTCCAGTTTGCGCTTGTCGGCTTCCATTCTCAAGCCCAACTGAACGCTGTATTTCTTTATTTGTTTTGAGTAAGAAGCGTATGCACCATAAAGCGTTTCGTGGGTTTTATAGTTTTCACCACTCGCATTGTACACATAGCCACCATTATTACTCATAGCAGAAGCAAAAATACCCGTAGAAAGGTTGCCCCATTTTGCATTTCTATTGTACGAAAGTTTTGCTCCACCAATGTTGTAACGCCCCATGCTGTTGGTTTTTACAATAGGATTAGTATTTGCTAAGCCTTCATCGTCCGATTTTCTGTGAGCATAATCTGCTACAAAACGTAGGGTGCTGTTTTTGTCAAGTGTATAATGATAGTTTAATCCGATGTTGTGCATATATTCAGTACCTCGCTTTCGTTGCACATATTGCATATTTTCGCCATTCATGACTTGCCAAGTAGGCTCTTTTGTGTGCGTGTTTCCAACATTTCCCGAGTATTGAATACCCAATGTTTGGCGGTTGTTAATATTCCAATTCATGGCATAAAACCAATCGAAAGCACGTGCTTTCCCTCTTGTGTGTCGTTCTTTTGTGCTTTCAATGATGCGGTTCGGTAGGAAAACGCTTTCTGTGGTATTGTCTATCTGGGTGGTGTTAATATAAGAAAAACCCGCCGTAAATAAATTGCTTACCTTTTTATATTTTTCGTTTATCGTGATATTGGCAATATTCATGTAGTTGCGAGCAAATAAAGAGGTATTTGATAATTCGGTGGAAAGCGTATTGCCTAATTCGGTAACAGTGGTAATGTAGACCACCCCTTTAGAGCTGGCACTGTATTCTGCCGTTGGATTGGCATCAACAACGATTTTTTTAACTTCTGAAGAAGGTATGGCAGAAAGTTCTTTTAGACTTATAGGTTTACCATTCAGTACGAAAGTAGGACTACCACCACCCAATAATTGAAGGTCAGAGCTTAGTCCAGGGACTTTCTTTAATATATCGGTAATCTTTCCCAAATGCTTTAAGTAAGAATTAGAAATATTTACTGAAACCTTATTCAGTCCCACTTTAACCGTCGGACGATTGGCTTTCACCGTAACGCCCTGCATGGTTATGGCTTCTTTGGTTAGAAACAATGTATCAGAAATCGTAAAATCTCTCAATAAAACATCAAGTGTTTCGTAGCCAACAAAACTAATGCGGAGTTTTTGCCCTGTGTTTTTAATGGTAAATCGTCCCATATTGTCGGTTAAACTCCCTCCGACAATACTGTCTTTTTCATTTAGCAACATTACGTTTGCATACTCAATAGGCTGCTTGTCAGTTGCATCAGCCACGACTCCTTTAACATTTTGCGCCTTTGCTCCTAATGTTGCAGAGGCAAGAAGAATACTTAAAATGTATTTCATACTCATTATGATATTAATGTTTTATTTTTGTTTCTGTGGCAAAGATATTGAAACCACCAAATAAAAACACTACACAAAAGGGTAATTCTTCGGTTTGCAGCCCGATTTTTACACTTTTGTGTAGTGATTTAGGCTTTGTTTTTGTCTGTTTCTGTCTTAATGTGTACCTACACAATGAAAGCCATTCGAACTATCGATGAAATAAAACTCTTGATAAAGCCTCTTTCTATGGCACTATCAACTTAGATTCCACCTTAATATAAAGGGCGAAAGTCCAAAAAGTCTGTATTCCATTCTCTTTTTTCGATAGAAAAATGTAATTTTGTAGCATATCTTAATGGATTATGGCAAAAGTAGAAGACTTTTTTATAAACCTTAATGCTGTGGAAAATGCTCCCGATTATAGTTCGGGCATATTGACTATGTTGATTCGTAGCGTTGAAGCCTTTGCACGAGTAACTTATCAGAGCGTTTATTTGATAGATTATTACAAGCAAGATTTCTTGTATGTTGCTGAAAATCCCTTGTTTCTTTGTGGGCATACTGCTGAAGAAGTGAAAGAAATGGGATATAGTTTTTACCTTCAGCATGTTCCTGAAGAGGAACAAAAAATGCTGGTTGAGGTGAATCATAGTGGTTTTAAACTCTTTAATTCTTTGGCAGATGATGAGAAATATAAAGCTTCCATATCTTACGATTTTCATTTACAGTATGAAAAGAAGCAAACGCTTGTCAATCATAAACTTACACCTGTATTGCTGACCAATGAAGGACGCATTTGGATAGCAATGTGCGTGGTGTCGCTATCATCGCAAAAAGCTGCTGGTCAGATTCAATTTAATTTAACTGAACGATCCAATTATTGGGAATATTCCATGAAAGGGCACAAATGGAACGAGAAAAAAGGGATTGAGTTGAAAGCAGAGGAAATAGAAGTTTTGCAACTTTCTGTTACTGGATTTACAATGGGCGAAATAGCCGAACGAATGTGTAAATCAGTCGATACGATTAAGTTTTACAAACGTTCGGCATTTAAGAAATTGGGCGTGGAAAATATTACTGAAGCCATAGCCAAATCAATGACACACAGATTGTTCTAAGTCCTTTTTTTGTTTAGAAAGTCTGTTTTACAATACTTCGTCTACTTTCTTGTCGTATTTGTTAGCGGGAATGGTTTCTAACTTTTGGAAATCGAAGCAAATGCCTAATTTATAAGCGTTTGGGACTTGGTTAAGAAAGCGGTCATAGTAGCCTTTGCCACGTCCTAAACGGTTGCATTGTGCATCGAAACTCATGCCTGGTACGGCAATGAAATCGATAGAGGCATAGTCGGTAAAGAGTTCGCCAATGGGTTCTAAGATGTGGAAAGAACTTTCTGCCATGTCTTTTTCTCCCGTGTAACAGCGTATTTCCATTTCGGTTTCGCTGATAACAACTGGTAAAACAACTTTTTTGCCTGCTTTGACCATTTCGTCTACAAAGTTGTGAGTGAAGACTTCATCGGGTAGGGAATGGTAAAGCATAACGGTTTCAGCAGCAACGAGTTTAGGGTGGTTGCGTAATCGGTCAATGATAGGGGCAGAAAGCTCGCATAACTGCTCTTTGGTGTATTGGCGTTTGCGGCTTCTTATTTCTTTTCTTAATTCGTTTTTGTTCATAGTTTTGGTGGGTTGGGACAAGTCGGACGAGTCGGACTGGTCAGATTGGTCAGACAAATCAGACTCGTCCGATTTGTCTGATGAGGGTTTAGTAAAAAAAGGCATATTTTCTACGCTTTATTACTTGGCTTTCTATTATTGGTAGTCGCTCTTTTTACGGGTGCTTTGGGAAACGCTTCCCTTTTAGAGAACACTTCTTCAGCCGATTTTATCATCTTGTCGTTTCGGTTTAAATATTGTGTCCACGCTTGTTCATCGAGCATATTGTAAATAATGCGGCTATTGATATAATTTTCCAACAGCATGTGCGACTTGTTGATGAGGTTATTACGGCGGCGCAAACCATTCTTTTCCGCATAGTTGACGAAATCGTTTACAAGATTTCTGCCTCTAAGATACTCTGATAATGTTTGCATTTCAGTGTATTTGTTCAACGTTTGGCGGTTGTCGTCGGTGTACTTGAAAGCGTATTGCAAGATGAGTCCGCTAATGGCAGCTTCTTTATAATAAGAAGTTACGGCTGATGTATCCTCGGGTACAAAGATGTCTGGCGTAATGCCACCGCCACCATAAACCAAGCGACCGTTGTTGGTATGGTAGGCTGGTCCTGTGTGCTTAATGCTGTCTTGCGAGAAGAACTCACCATGCTGATAGCGTGTTAGTATGTCTTGTTCGTAATCGGCAATGCTTCCAGGCTTGAAAGGCTTTTGTATGCAACGTCCCGAAGGCGAGTAATAGCGTGCTATGGTAAGGCGAATCATGCTACCGTCAGGGAATTGTATTTGCTGTTGTACCAAGCCTTTACCGAAAGAACGGCGTCCGATGATGGTGCCACGGTCGTTGTCTTGTATCGCACCAGCAAAGATTTCGGAAGCCGAAGCCGAACTTTCGTTGATGAGAACTACTAATGGTATTTGCTGATAGCTGCCTTTTCCACGGCTGCGGTATTCTTTTCGTGGACTTTTTCTGCCTTGGGTGTAAACAATGAGTTGGTCTTTCTTTAGAAATTCCTCAGCCATTTGCACTGCACTTTCTAAATATCCCCCCGTATTGTCACGAAGGTCAATCACCAAATTGTTAGCCCCTTGAAGGTTGAGTTGCTGCAATGAAGAAAGCATTTCAGCGTATGTGCGTTCACCAAAGTTTTTAATTTTGATGTAACCCGTTGAGTCATTGAGCATATAGGTTGCCGAAATGCTCTTCATGGCGATGTCGTTTCGGGTGAGCACAAAGTATTTAATGTTCTTTTCGCCAAATCGTTTTACGCCTATTTTCACCTTTGAACCTTTCGGTCCTTTTAGCCTATGTTTGGCTTCTTCATCGGTAACAATGTCGCCAACAAATGGTTTGTTGTCAATGTTTACAATCTTATCGCCTGCAAGGATTCCTGCTTTGTCGGCTGGTCCGTCCTTAATGATGTTTTGAACGTGTATGGTATCTTTGCGAATGGTAAATTCTATGCCTACTCCAGAGAACGAACCTTTAAGGTCTTCGGTTGCCATTTGCACGTCTTTTGCGCTGATGTAGACAGAGTGAGGGTCGAGTTCAGCAAGAATTTCAGGCAATGCTTTTTCTACCAACTCATCGATATTGACAGAATCAACATACTGGTCGTCAATGATATGCAGCAAGTTGCTCAATCGGCTACTACCACTATTGATGATATTCAGCCGATTGCCTGAAAAGTGATTGGCGTAAAATGTTCCGATGATAACTCCGATAACCACACATAGGGCAAGCCAAAGTGGGAGAAAACGGTTATTCTTGTTCTGACTCATTGTCTTCAAGATTTAAATATTCAACCTTTATATTGGCACGTTTCAACAATTCGATGCCTTCGGTAAGTCTATATTTTTCGGCATAAACGACCCGTTTAATGCCTGATTGGATAATAAGTTTGGCGCATTCAATGCAGGGCGATGCGGTAACGTAAAGGGTTGAACCTTCGCTGTTATTGCCGCTGCGTGCAAGTTTTGTGATAGCATTGGCTTCAGCGTGTAGCACATACGGCTTTGTCAAACCATCGTTGTCTTCGCAAATGTTCTCAAATCCGCTTGGCGTTCCATTATATCCATCGCTTATAATCATCTTGTCTTTGACGACCAATGCACCCACTTGGCGGCGTTTACAATAGGAATTTTCCGACCAAACACGTGCCATTCGTAGGTAGCGATAATCGAGAAGTGTTTGCTTACTTATTTCCATGTTTCTTGGATAGTGATTTATTCTTTTTTATTGCTTTTTCTTGATGCCGTTGCGCTCTAATAGGGCGTCAATGGTAGGCTCTTGTCCACGGAAACGCTTGTAAAGAGTCATCGGGTGTTCGGTGCTACCTTTTGAAAGTATGTTATCGCGGAAACTTTGAGCAGTCTTTTGGTCGAAGATACCATTCTTTTTGAACAAGCTAAAAGCATCGGCATCAAGCACTTCTGCCCATTTATAGCTGTAATAACCAGCAGCATAACCGCCCGCCATGATATGCGAGAATTGGGTAGTCATGCAGGTCTCGTCCATTTGTTTGTCGATAATGGCTTTCTCCCATGCCTTCTTTTCAAAGGCTATGATGTTGTCTGTAAACTCTTCTTTTTGAGTGTAGTAAGCCAAATCGAGCAATCCAAAGCTCACTTGGCGCAAACATGCCATGGCTGTGTTGAAGTTTTGACTTGCCACAATGCGGTCAATGAGTTCGTCAGGTATAGGTTCGCCCGTTTCGTAATGGAAGGCAAAAGTGCGGAGGAAGTCTTTTTCTACTGCAAAATTCTCCATGAATTGTGAAGGCAATTCCACGAAATCCCACCATACATTTGTGCCTGATTGACTTTCAAAGCGGCTATTGGCAAAGATGCCATGCAAGGAATGACCAAACTCGTGTAGGAATGTTTCAACTTCGCCTAAGCGCAAAAGAGCTGGTTTGTCGTCGGTTGGCTTCGAGAAATTCATGACCAACGATGCGTGTGGACGTATGTTTTCGCCTTCTTTTGTGATGCGTTGTCCTTGATATTCAGTCATCCATGCGCCTGAACGTTTGCCCTTTCGTGGGAAGAAATCAACGTAAAGTACGGCTAAATAAGAACCGTCTTTGTCGTAAACCTCAAAAGGTTTAACATCAGTGTGGTAGACTGGAATGTCTTTATTCTCTTTAAATGTGATGCCATATAGGCGTGTTGCCAAGCCAAATACCCCTTTAATAACGTTGTTAAGTTCGAAATAAGGGCGCAACATTTCAGGGTCGAGGTCGTATTTTTCTAACTTTAGCTTGTGGGCATAATAGCTTGTGTCCCAAGGCTTCATTTCAAATGCGTCGCCTTCCAATCGTTTTGCCAATGCTATGATTTCGTCTCTTTCCTTTATTGCCGTTGGTTTGTAAGCCTCAATGAGGTTGTCGAGCAATTCGTAAACATTCTTAACGTTGCTTGCCATGCGATATTTCATGACGAAATCAGCGTAGGTTTCGTAGCCCAAAAGTTGCACCATCTCACGGCGCAAGTTGATTAATCGCTTGCAAACCTCCAAATTGTTTTCAGCGTTGTCCTTGATGCAAAGCGTATTGGCTTCCATGTACAACTGTTTACGCAATTCTCTTTGCGTGCTGTACATCATAAAAGGACCATAACTTGGTGCGTCTAAGGTGATTACCCAACCTTCCAATTCGTATTCTTTGGCTGTTGTTGCCGCTGCTTCGCGCACGGTTGCAGGCAATCCTTCTAATTGTTTTTCGTCCGTAATGTGGAGCTTGAATGCTTTCTTTTCTTTGAGTACATTTTGCGAAAAGTTCAAAGCGAGGATACTTGCCTCTTCTGTGAGTTGGCGAAGTTTATTTTTATCGTCTTCGTTTAGCAACGCACCACTGCGAACAAAGCCATCGTAGCTTTCTTCCAATAGTTTGCTTTCTTCAGGCGTAAGTTCTTCGTGTTTATCGTGAACAGCTTTGATGCGTTCGAAAAGTTTCGGATTTAAACTTACGTCGTTAGAGTGTTTCGTCAGAATAGGACTCATTTTTTGTGCCAAAGCGTCCATTTCGTCGTTTGTTTCGGCACTTAACATATTGAAAAATACGCTTTCTACTCGTGAGAGCAGGTCGTAATAATGTTTTCTTCCCTCTACTTCGTCTTCCCGAATGAGTGTATTTTCGAACGTTGGTTCTGCTGGGTCGTTAATTGTTTTTTCTATTTGTTCGTCCTCACGGCGTATTCCTTCGAGCATAGCTTCCTCGTAGTCGGCAAGCGTAATTTTGTCGAATGGAACAGTTTCGTGTGGAGTGTTGTAAGGTTGAAAGAAAGGATTTATGTGCTTTCCCTTTTCGTCTATATTTTTTGTCATGTTTTTATTTTCTCTATATAAGTTACAAAGTTACAGAAAAAACTATGTACCAGCAAAATAGAATGATAGTTTTAACGCATTTTTTCTAATGCTGGAATGTTTATTTCGCTTCTTGTTAGTTGTATTTCGCCATTTTCCTTGCTCTGATTGAGCATTTTTGATACATTCAATCTGCTTTCATGCAACTCGTCAGCCAGTGTTTGCATGGTTGTTTTTAAAATCTTTTTGCCTGCTGGATATTCGCAATGTAAACGTAAAAAGTGGATAAATTTCTCCTTTATATTATTGGGTTCTTGCTGCCACACATATCGGCTATAGCGTTGCGCCTTGTTGGAAAGAAGATTAAAGAAGTTAAGGCGAAAGATTAAGTATTGGTCGGCTAACCTTAATACTTCGTTTTTGTTGAGTGAAATGAAACTACATTCGGTTTTGGCAATAAAATTTTTGGAATAATTTTGTACCAATCCAAATAGTCTTTCGGGCTGTACTGCGGCTGGTGCAGCTATTTCTTCAATGATGCTGTAGCTATGGTTGTCGGCAAAACTTTCTACCAGCATCGTACCGTTCATAAGGAAAAAGAGCATGTTGCTTTTGTCATTTTCTTTAGCCAATGTTTCTTTGGGTTTCAAAGTGTGAAATCCAAACTTTGTAGCACCCACTATTTCCTTTAAATCGGCAGAGCCAATGCCAAGAAATAGGGGCAGTTCAAGAAGTTTTTTATAGATTTGCAACATGCTTTTTTACTGATTTCTCCAATGTTTTAATGTGAAAGTTTCTTTTCCAACTTTGGACTGCACCATACCTTCAGTTTTCCTTGATGGTCGGAGTAAATGAAATAAGCTAAGAGTTCTTTGTGGTTTTCTAAAATTTTCTTTGCTTTTTCCATTCCCATCACCATGAATGCAGTTGCATAAGCGTCTGCCGTAGCGCAATCGTTCGCCAAAACAGTTGAAGAGAGTAGGGAATGTTGCACAGGATAGCCTGTTTTGGGGTCAATAGTGTGGGCATATTTTTTTCCACCTTTATAATAGAAGTTTCTGTAATTGCCACTTGTCGCCATTGCCTTGTTGGTAATGTTCAAGATGGCTTGTATTTCAGAATTTTCGTTACCTTTGTCTTCGACTGGTTTGTTTACTCCAATTTTCCAAGGCGAGCGACTTTCGCTGATTCCGCTTACTACAATTTCACCTCCAATTTCTACCATAAAGTTTTGAATATCGTTCTTTTTTAGGAAGCGAGCCACTACGTCTGTTCCATATCCCTTTGCAATTGCCGAGCAGTCTAACATGATTTTTGGATTAGTTTTCTTGATTCCTTTTCCGATTAATGAAACCTTTTCGTAGCCAATGAATTGCATGATATTGTCAATTTTATGTTTTGACGGATTCTTGCCTTCTTTGAAACCAAAGCCCCAAAGGTTTACAAGCGGTGCAACGGTAATATCAAAAGCTCCATCGGTTTCTTTTGAAATGAATTTTGCTTTGTCGAATACTTCCACAAACATTTCGTCTAATTGGGTAGGTTCGTTATTGTTTATTTTTGAAATAATCGACTGCTTGTTGAAAGTAGATAAAGAATTGTCTACTTTCTTCAGTTCGGCTTCAATTTCTTTCTGTAAATCTTTATCGCTTTGATAGGTTATGTTGTAAACTGTTCCAAATACAAATCCTTTGTTATGCTGATAGGGAATCTCGTTTTGATGCTTGATAATGAGAATAGTTCCAATAATCAATAACGCTAAAAATGGTAATTGCCAAAATAATTTTTTATTTTTTTTGTGATTCATAATGTTACTTTTTTATTGTTATTCCTACTTTTGTATCCTGTTTTTGTAGGTTGAAATATGATAAATAAAGGGAGACTACATTATTTTGGTATTTGTGGTCTCCCTTTTTCTTTCTTATAAGTTGATTTGTTCCTCAATGAGGTAGTCGTTTCGTCTGTCGCTATTGCGGCTAATAAGGTCGCCTAAGAAGCCCGCAAGGAAAAGTTGAGTGCCAATAATCATGGCTGTAAGGGCTATAAAGAACGATGCATGGTTGGAGAGTAAATCGCCATAAACTCCATTAGAAAGGTCGATAATTTTCTCGATGATGAACCAAAGAAACGACATGAAGCCTATGAAAAATACGAAACTGCCTAAAAGACCAAATACATGCATTGGTTTCTTGCCAAAATTGGTTAAGAACCAAAGTGTTATAAGGTCGAGATAGCCGTTGAAAAAACGATTGATACCAAACTTTGTTGAACCATATTTGCGTGCTTGGTGTTGCACAATTTTTTCGCCAATCTTCTTAAATCCAGCCTCTTTTGCTAAGTATGGAATGTAGCGGTGCATTTCTCCGTAAACCTCAATGTTCTTAACAACCTCATTTTTGTAGGCTTTCAGTCCGCAATTAAAGTCGTGCAAATTCTTCACACCACTAATTTTGCGTGCCGTAGCATTGAACAATTTTGTTGGAATTGTCTTTGAAAGTGGGTCGTAACGCTTCTGTTTGTAACCACTTACCAAATCAAAACCATCTTTGGTAATCATGCGGTAGAGTTCAGGAATCTCGTCTGGTGAATCTTGTAAATCGGCGTCCATGGTAATGACTACATCGCCTTTTGCAGCCTTAAAGCCACAATAGAGCGCAGGACTCTTTCCGTAGTTGCGGCGAAACTTTATTCCGCGTACGTTTTCGTCCTTTTTTGTGAGTTCTTCGATAACGTTCCAACTGTTGTCGGTCGAACCATCATTTACAAAAATTATTTCGTATGTGAAGTGATTTTCATTCATTACTCTGCAAATCCACGAGTGTAATTCTGGTAAACTCTCGTCTTCGTTGTAGAGAGGTACTATTACAGAAATGTCCATATTCTTTATTTTCAAGTATTATTTTATTTTTTATAATTGCGCATCATTGCTGCTGCAATGAAAAGACTAAGGAAAGCACCTATGAACAACTCATAAAAAAGACTTGTTGAGACCAATGTTATGGGTGAAAATGCTTCTGGTAGGGCTTTTATAAATTCTTCTCTGCTCATTGCAAATGAGGCAAAGAAAGCATCATAATCAGGTAATGAAACGATAGAACTAATGATTCCCACGACTTTTCCATTGTCGAGAAACTGCATGTATGCCCACTGTAAGAAACTGAAAAGCAAGGCTGCATTCATGAAAACTCGTATGCTATAAACATAGCCTCGTTTGAAAGAAATAACACCATTCAATCCTTCGTTTCTGAAAACTTTAAATCTGTAAGCCACAAAGAAAGGCGTACAGAGTGTAAGCAAAGAACTAAAGGTTGAAAAAATAGCATGCAATGGAGTTGCTAAGAAGCAAACAAAGCTTGCTGTCCACACAATTGCCAAATATATTCCATCGTAACGTGCGTATGCACGCAATTGTTTAATTTCTTCGTAATTCATGCTACAAAATTACAGAAATTATATTATAAATAAGGTAAGGTAGGTGCAAAATTATATTTTTTTGTTAAAATCGAAAAAAGCGAGGCTATTCCTTGGTGTATTTAAAATTATTTTACTATCTTTGCACTCGCTTTTCAGAAATGGCGAGCCTATTATGGGCAAGTCTCTTACGGTCAGCTCCCTTTGAATACCCCAGGACGGGAACGTAGCAAGGAAAGAAGGTTGTAGCGACGCGATAAGAATAGCTTGCCCACCCGCCTCTTTAGCTCAGTTGGCCAGAGCACGTGATTTGTAATCTCGGGGTCGTTGGTTCGAATCCGACAAGAGGCTCAAAGAAAACGAAGGAGTATCAATTATTGATGCTCCTTTTTTTGCTTTTTGAAAGTGTGGAATTCAGCCACAAAAGTTTGGAAAAATATTTTGTTTTGTTCTCTAAAAAATAAAAGAGTGATTTTATGATAGATATGGTAATCGTATTTCTTGTCGTGAAAAATTGATTATCAGTGCGTTATAGCTTTGCAGAAAGTTGCAGGAACGTTTCTAATAACGCTTATTTTAACCATTTATTTCTTAATAAACTTGGTGTAATCGGTCATTTTTAGTAATTCGTCGTATGATATTTTTTGGTGTTCCTGTACATAATTTTCTACCATTGCGACGTATCTTGTTCTATAAAATCTGCGTGATAGCGCTTGATTTACTACCCATTGTATTTTTCCCATGTGCAAATCTCGCTCTATTTGTGGGCGTTTATCGTAGTCTTTTATTTGATAGACACTCATTAAATAGAATGATAGGCAGTCGGAAACAATATGTTCACGGGTCATTTGTTGCCGTTGAAGTGGCGAATAGTATTTCTGATAGAGTGGGAAGTTTTCGCCCATGTATTTGTCCAACGAAATACCTACGCTGCCATTTCCCACGATAATGCTTTGGTCTAAGGCTGAAATTTGTGCATAAAAGCGTGGGGTTTCAAGGTTTGGTAGCTTTTGTTTCAAGAATTTGAATGCAGAATTAAGTTG
>OBRT01000337.1_pt1 | contig 12791 bp, 16 predicted proteins | sample 1494891 | NCBI WGS metagenome assembly OBRT01 (sample SAMEA3360688, study PRJEB22359) | human gut metagenome | biome: ENVO:urban biome; feature: ENVO:human-associated habitat; material: ENVO:feces | place: Bangladesh | collected 2011 | reverse complement strand
CGAGCAATCTAACAATCTAGTTGTCAAAATTAATAATGCTTATTACACAATATTAAAAAGGCCTACCTATCCGCTAAATGTGGGTGATCGGATAATCATTGATAGTTTTAACAGAAACATTACCTATAACGGTAGGAGCTTATCTCTTGCAGAGCTCAGAAAAACGCCAATTAGTAAATTGATATTAGAGCCAGGAGATAATTCTATCGCAGTTCTAAAAGACACAAATGATTCACCTCTGAACGCATCGGTTGAACTGAGTTATAGAGAAAGGTTTTTAAGCATATGATAATCTATCTTGACAAAACAGGGCAAGAGCTGCCGCCACGTGAGTTTATAGAGCTTCAGTGGACAAGGAAATGTTTTGAGCCAGGTAGCTTTAGCCTTTATGTTAGAGCAGAAGACTGGGACAAGAATATAAAGTATATTCAGCTTGAAGATAGACCAGAAACAGGCATTGTGCAAAAAGTGCAATATGAATATTTGCCGGAAGGGGACTTTATAACCGCCTCCGGCTTTTTTATTGAAAAGCTTCTTGACTGGGGCGCACCTATAACGGATATGGCCGCAGAAAACGACATTCTTGATAATCTTGACATACTTTGCGTTAGTTTATACTCACAGTACACTGGGCGTATAAAAGATGTGCTTAAAAATGGCATTGGCGAGCTTTTTCCGCCATTTACTAGCAACCTCTACTGTGCGTACTTTGAGCCAGAAACATTGACGTCAACGGCGCTAACGCAGATAGGTATGAAAGGTGGAGAGCCAGGAGGTAAATACATATACGATTTTTTAAGGGTTAACGGGTATCGCTTAATAGCTAAGCCTTACTTTAATGACCCAGCAAGAGCCTCGCAAGAACCCATGATAGGACTAATTATGGAAGCACGAAAGCTAAGAAGCCGTGATGTTTACTTTAACAAAAATTTAGGTACAGCTAAAAATATTGAGTATATGTTTGATGATAGCGGAGCGTACCCGCTCATAGTAGGCGTGCAAATAATTGAAGCTGCCATAAATTACTCTTATAGCCTTTACATCCTCAAAGACAGTAAAATGCAAAAATGTATATATGAAAGCTATGAATATGGTGGAAACGCTCCGCAAGATGTAGGAGCAGCAAAACCGCTTAGAGTTATATACACTTCAGCTACTGATATTGAGAACGGTAAAGAGGCAAGCGTGCGCGCGCAAATGCAGAACGCTTTAAAACTAGAGCTTCTTAATAGCTATAAAGTTGAGCATATCGCTTGCGAAGTGCTACAAGACCGTTATATATATCCACGTGATTATGACCTCGGCGACTTATGCAGCGTGCAGCTTGATGAGCTTGAAGTTGAGTATAGCGCAAGGATTGTAGAAATAAGAGAAGTTTATCATAAAAATATATGCGAAATTGAAATTGTTTTAGGAACACCTACAAGGAAGGAGTATCAAAAAGTACTATGAAGAGTTATCCATTTAACAGTAAAAACGTTGGCTCGACATCAAGCCCCGAGTGGGACAGAGCCATCACGGCAGAAGATGAGAGGCAATTTAATAAACTCTACTTTACCAACGGGGTTTTTGCAAATCCGCCAAACAGCCTACTGGTGCGACCAGGTGGAGGAATGAAAATTGAGGTATCACCTGGCGGCTGCCATATAGAAGGAGCAAAAGCCTATAGCACAGAGTCAAGATATATAACGCTGTCTAACAGCGATAGCCAGTTAAGCAGAATTGACCGTGTGCTCGTGCGATTTGACCTTGCGGAAGCTGTACGCTCAATTGAAATTTATGTGAGGGAAGGCGTGCCATCAACGACACCTAGACCACCTGAAATCCATAGAGAAAGCATTTACTATGAGCTTGTGCTTGCTGATGTTCTTGTGAAAAGTGGTACAACATCTATCAGCTCATCACAAATCACTGACCAGAGGCTAAATCCAGACTTATGTGGTATGGTCGTGCCACTGGCAAATCAGAAAGACACAAGCGAGCTTTGGGCGCAAATCAAGGATAGCATAGAACTTGTAAATAGCGCGCTTAACGATACCACCGCAGGACAGCTAGAAGGAAGGATTGGTGAGGTTGAGGCAGGGCTTAGCAAGTATGCACCTAAAAGCGCGCCAACTTTTACGGGACAGGTTATCGTACAAGATACACTAAAAGTTAAAAATATCGACTACACACTAACTGATGCAGAGTATAACACTCTGATGAGAATGCTGGAGGACTAAAATGGAATTATTTGAACTACTAAAAAAGACAATAAGCAAAATGCCAAAGGGGTGGGGTGAAACCGTACCAGTTGACCTCACAAATGGTTGGATTGCGCCGAGTGACGGAATGCTAATGCTAGAAATTACCGCTCAAAACGACGTTGTATATGTAGGACAAGGAAGCAAGGACAGATATATATGCGCGTATGCTTATGGCGGGGGAAATGCAACTGCTTCAGGAATAGTACGTAAAGGCGAGAGGTACAAAATCACTTATAAGGGTAGAAACGTTTCTATGGCAGAGTGTCTATTTACCCCGTTTTCCTATAGGGGGGGGTGGCTCTCTAGGCTAGTGAACTTCTTGCAATCACTCTTTCTTAAGGGGGTGAAGGCATGAGGCTATTCGATATTTTAGAACCTATGGCAAATATGTTAAACATTGACCATATAGTAGAAAGAACTACTAAAGACGGTTGGGCAATTGAAAAGTGGCATAGCGGTAAAATGGTGCAGACCCTATATAGAGCCACTGATAACGTTGGGTGGGCTGATATCCCATACATGGCTGGGATGGCGGTTTCACATAAGACATATACTTTCCCACAACACTTCATAGGAGCCCCAGTCGTTTCAGCTTCTGTAACTGGAGGTAGTGGAATAGGTATTGGTGTAACGACACATCCTACAACTAACGATGTTCAGCTTCATGTATCGGGTTCACAAAGTTGTAAGGCTGCGGGAGCAAAAGATATCGCAATAATAGCAATCGGGAAATGGAAATAAGGGAGGAAAACATGTGGACTGGACAAATGTAATAGTAGCAGGCTTAGCTTTTTTAGGTTCGGTATACGGAAGTTATAAAAGTAAAGATAAAATCATAGCACTTTTAGATTACCGCTTGAAAGAACTCGAAAAGAAACAAGATAAACATAACAGTATAATTACTAGAGTTTACGAGTTAGAGAAAAAGCACGAGGCTTGCAGAGAAGTAACAAGTGAAAAAATTAAGGTAGTAAATCATCGCTTAGATGATTTGGAAAGTGAGGTAAAAGATGAAGATTAACTGGAAAATTAGATTTAAAAACAGAGTATGGCTTTTAACTTTTATAGGTACAATTGTAGCCTTTGCATACCAGGTATGCTCACTGATTGGAATAGTACCTAAAGTAGCAGAGGACCAAGTTATGGACCTTGTAAAAATTCTTCTAACGCTTTTAGTTGGACTTGGCGTTATCGTAGACCCAACAACATCAGGAACTGCTGACAGCGAGAGGGCACTAACTTATGGGACTGATGAAGATGTGAGAAAGGAAGAAAACTAATGGCATACGAGTATATAACTAAATATGATAGCCCTAACTTTGGTTACCCTAGAGGTACAAGAGGACAGAACAAGCCAAAAGAGATTATAATTCACTGGTGGGGCTCGTACGGGGCTAGCTTTTGGGGAGTAGTTAATTGGCTTTGCCGGGCCGGCGGTAGCTCGTCCGCGCACTATGTAGTTGAAGCTGGAAGAGTGGCATGCCTAGTGAATTGCAGCGACGCGGGCTGGCACGCTGGAGTTTATGCTGCAAATATGGCGTCAATTGGCATTGAGTGCCGCACAGAGATGAGCGATGGCGACTTTTACACAGTGGCCGAGCTTATAGCTGATATATGGAAAACTTATGGAAAGCTCCCTCTAAGAGGACATAGAGATGTGGCACCGACAAGATGCCCTGGCACATACTATGCTAGGCTTGGAGAATTATATAATCTAGCAAATACGATATACACAGGAAAGGCTGCACCAAAGAAGCCAAGCGTTGTTCATGGACGTTCAACAGGCAAGACTCTTGAGACTATAGCAAGAGAAGTTATGGCTGGCAACTGGGGAAACGACCCTGAAAGGTCAAGGAATTTAACCAATGCTGGCTATAATGCCCAGGCGGTGCAGGCTATTGTTAATAAGCTTATGCACTTTGAGGCTAAGACTTCTGTTCCTGACACTAAGAGCGTTGCGGTTTTAGCTGATGAAGTCTTGGCTGGCAACTGGGGAAACGACCCTGAAAGGTCAAAGAATTTAACAAGAGCTGGATATAATGCGCAAGCCGTTCAGAATGAAGTTAATAAGCGCTTCGGGCTTAAAACGACCTCACAAAAGAGTATTGACCAGCTAGCTAGAGAAGTTATGCGAGGCGATTGGGGCGTAAATCCTGATAGAAGAAACAGGCTAACCCGTGCTGGTTATAATTACCAGGCTGTGCAGGCAAGGGTGGAACAACTTTTCTATAGTTAATATACGAAATATACAGAAAATTTAAAGTACATTTTATCCTACAGGGTCCCGTCACGGGTCCCGCCACAAAGGGATAATTTAGGCACTTTTCGGCTGTTTTCTCTACCGCTTTTAAGGTATATTTCAAGCATTAAAAAACCCTTGAGACGTTGGAAAATCCAATGTTTTCAAGGGCTTTCTTTGATGGTACACCCACGGGGGTTCGAACCCCGGACACCCTGATTAAGAGTCAGGTGCTCTACCAGCTGAGCTATGGGTGTATATTTGATAGAATCAGCATTGGGATGAGGCAATACTACAACGAAAATTATCAACATCACAGTGCTACAAGCGATAGTTTAACACCACAAAAGCTAATTGTCAATAAAAAATCACGAATTTTCGGGAATCAGTGCATATTTTTTTAATTCTATGCTAGAATAGAATCCGTAGGAGGATTGATTTTATGAATTACGACATTGCAATAATCGGAGCTGGTGTTACCGGAGCAGCAATTGCAAGAGAATTATCGAAATATAATCTTAAGGTTTGCGTTATTGAGTCGCATTCTGATGTTTGCGAGGGAACCAGTAAGGCAAACAGTGGCATTACACATGCTGGCTTTGATGCGCATCCGAGATCTCTGAAGGCTAGGCTGAATGTTGAAGGAGCCAAGAAAATGGAAGCATTATCTAAAGAACTAGATTTTCCATATAAGCGTAACGGAGCTATGGTCATAGCATTTATGGATGAGGAAATTCCTGAACTTGAGAGGCTGGCCAAGCAATCCATTGAGAATACAGTAGGCAAACTTCAAATCATAGATGGAGATGAGGCGAGGAAGCTCGAGCCTGCTCTTTCACTGGATGTTAGAGCGGCTTTGCTAATAAATCAGTCAGGAATCGTCTGTCCATTCAATTTAACCATTGCACTTGCCGAAAATGCGGCAACTAATGGAGTCGAATTTAGGCTAAATACCAAAGTTGTTGATATAACACAGACAACAAAACAGTCGCATGAGAAAGAGTGCGAACAAGGATTTGAACTAAAACTCGAATACACACCGCCACTGCATATGAGGACTGATGCGCAGATGAAATTACCAGCAGATTCTGAGGAAATTATTGAAAAGCAAAGTATTTCTGCGAAGATGGTGATAAATGCATCTGGAGTTTATGGTGATGCAATTCATAACATGGTGAGAAATAGCTCTAATCTCGATTTTGATTCAGTTCTCGATTCCGATTCAGTCAAAGTGCACCAAAGGGAAAATATTATACCTAGACGTGGAGAGTACTGTCTTTATGACAAAGAATATGGTGACTTTGTGCAAAGAACTATATTCCAAGTTCCGTCAAAGCTTGGAAAAGGCGTCCTTGTTACACCTACAGTTCACGGAAATTTGATGATTGGACCTAACGCAGTGGATCTTGAAGATAAAGAGAACAATACAACAACTCAAATGGGCAGTGAAGAAGTCTTAGAAAAGGCTAAGAAGAGCCTTAACGTTATGCCGCCATCATCTAAAATTATTACTTCGTTTGCAGGCATTAGAGCCCATAGGAAAGAGGATGATTTCCTCATAGAAGAACTTGAGAACGTATCAGGATTTATAGATGTTATTGGTATTGAATCACCAGGCCTTTCATGTGCACCTGCTATAGGCGAATATGTGGTAGAAATAGTTAAGGAAAGCGCAAGGAGAACTGGATCTTTCGAACTTATTGAAAAATCCGATTGGAAGGCTGAAAGAAAAGCATATAAGACTCTGTCGGAATTGTCTATGGACGAAAGAAGTGAGATGATTAAATCTAATCCATCCTATGGTGTGATGGTCTGCCGATGTGAGGAAGTTTCTGAAGGTGAAATTGAAGATGCAATCAATAGACCCCTTGGTGCTACAACACTTGACGGTTTAAAGCGAAGAGTTAGGCCAGGATCGGGAAGATGCCAAGCTGGATTTTGTACGCCAAAAATGATTGAAATTTTAGCAAAAAATTTAGGTTGCACGGTCGATCGAATAACCAAATCAGGTGGGGAGTCGTATATTTTGTCGAATGATGAAAGTGACAAAATATGATAATGGCGTTGAGTGTTGAAAATGACAAAATATGATAATGGTGTTGAGTGTTGAAGATGATAAAATACCATAATGGCAAGGAGATGTTGAATGAGGAAAATAAATGTTGATATAGCTATAATTGGGGGCGGACCGGCAGGCCTAGCAGCGGCTGTGTCTGCGTATGAGCAAGGGATATTGCCTGAAAACATTTTAATTCTTGAGAGAGATATTGAACTGGGTGGGATTTTGAACCAGTGCATACATAATGGCTTCGGACTTCACGTGTTTAAAGAGGAATTGACAGGCCCGGAATATGCGTGCAGATTTATTGATATGGTAAGGGATGCGCAAATCCCATATTTACTTGAAACGATGGTTATGGAAATAAAATACGAATCAGACAGTTCGCATATTGTGTATGCGGCATCGTTATCTGAGGGCATGATAGAAATTCACGCAAAAAGCATAGTTCTCGCAATGGGATGCAGAGAAAGACCGCGTGGAGCATTGAGGATTCCAGGGAGCAGACCCGCGGGAATTTATACGGCTGGTACTGCACAGAGACTTGTAAACATCGAGGGTAGGATGCCAGGGAAAAACTTTGTTATTTTGGGATCTGGTGATATTGGTCTCATTATGGCTCGAAGGCTGACTTTTGAGGGCGCAAAGGTGCATTGTATAGCAGAAATTCAGCCGAAGTCTGGTGGGCTTCAAAGAAATATTGCACAGTGCGTTGAAGACTTTGATATACCGCTCCTTCTTTCTCATACAGTAGTTAAAATTCACGGGAAGGAACGTCTTGAGGGAGTTACCATTGCAGAAGTTGACAAGAATTTTAAACCTATTGATGGTACGACAAAATACTGGCCTTGCGATACACTTTTGCTTTCGGTTGGGTTAATACCAGAGAATGAAGTGTCAAAGACAGCAGGCGTAAAGATTCTGGATAAAACAGGCGGGCCTGAAGTTGACGAAAATTTGCAGACCAACGTTAAAGGCATTTTTGCCTGTGGAAATGTTGTTCATGTTCATGATTTGGTAGATAATGTTAGTAAACATGCCTACAAAGCTGGCAGAAGTGCTGCGGATTACGTGAAGTCAATAAATCAAGAGTAAATAAGCGAATAAGCAAATAAGTAAAACTGTATTGACAAGTAAAAAAGTAAAAATGGATTGGCAAGTAAAAAAGTACATAAAAAGTGAATAAGTAAAAATGCGTTAGCAAGTAAAAAAATACATAAAAGATGAGTAAATTGCTTAAGAAATTTTTTAAGATGAATAGTTAAATTATGAGAGAAATGATATGAGAGAAATGATTTGTATTAATTGCCCCATTGGGTGTAATTTAAAGGTATATGGGGACAGTGAAGAGAATATTAGAGTCGAAGGCAATAAATGTCCAAGAGGCTTGCAGTATGGAAAGGATGAAGTTCTAAATCCAAAAAGGATGGTAACCTCATCTGTGCCAATTTGTAAAGATGAAGACACTGGCATATATCAGATGATTTCGGTCAAGACATCTGAAGCAGTTCCAAAGAATTTAATCTTTTCTGTACTTGAAGAAATCAAAAGCATTGATTTAAAGAAAGAGGAAATAAAAAAAATAGAAGTTGGAGATGTCCTGCTTGAAAATGTATGTAACACAGGAGTTAACATAGTTGCAACTCAGAGGCATTGTTGATATCTATTTCACTGTTTCGGTGCCTTTGTTTATATTTATTTCACTGTTTCTGTGCCTTTGTTTGGCATTGCTTCGACGGTTATTGCTTCAATATATGTAAATGAGCCAATTGTTGGGTCGCTCCCTTGACGTATATATCCTCTAACCTTAATCCAAGTAGCACCTATTGTGAATCTATCATATTTTGGGTCTGGATTTTTGGCTTCGGGATTATAAGCATCATTTGCTGCACCGCCATTCGAACCTGGTGGAGCATCGTTTATAACACTCATATCATCCCCATGATATTCCATACCTACAAAACCAGTCGCACAGCAAGGGCAGCTCGGTCCTTTTCTCCCAACATATGTGTGCAGTCCATCCCAAATATAAAATCCTTCAATTTCAACTGTTTTTCCGACATAGGCCGCAGGGTTAAGATAGCAATCGTTAATTAACGATACGTAATTATTGTCTTTGAAAATAATTTCAGCCTTCTTTTTTTTGCGGAATTTTTTTCTGTCCTTTGCAATGTCATGTGGGTATTCTTCCCCATTGCTTTTTGACAAATCAGTATTTGACGATTTGCCTTCTCCTTGCGACTGTTTTGTTGCATTACTAGAGGAACTTTGATTCCCAGATGGATTTTTGGGAGAATCGTTTGGGAGCTTGCCATTATTTTGTGCGTCATTGCTTAGACAGCCTGAAAGTGATAGCAACAAAATAACAGTGAGGGCAAATACTAGAGTTTTTTTCATTTGTCGACCTTTCTTATAGCAGAATTATTTTGATTTGCCACTTCCTATGACAGAGCAAACTGCGAAAACGGCTAAATTTATGATTACGATGCTTGCACCGGTTGGAGTTGACATCGTGTATGAGATGTAAATTCCTATAACAAAACACAGGATTGATATAATTGCAGATGTTATTACTACTGTTAAAAATCTTTTGCATACCCTCATGGCGGATAACGCAGGCATCACAACGAGGCTTGAAATTAGTAGAGCACCCATCATCCTCATACCGAGAACCACGGTTATGGAAGTTAGAGCGGCAAGTAGCATGTTATAAATATTTGTGTGAATACCAGTTGCTTTTGAAAAATTTTCATCAAAGGTTATCGCAAATATTTTGTTGTAGAAAAATACGAACAGAATCAAGACGATGATTGATAAAATGACGGACAATATTACATCTGAGGTGCTCATTGCAAGGATGCTGCCGAACATGTAGTTGCATACATCGGTGTTCATACCTTGGGTCAGAGAAATAACCATGACGCCTATTGCAAGGCTGCCGCTCATCAGAAGCGCAGTTGCCGCGTCGCCTTTAATCTTTGAGTTTTCAGTGATTCTGAGTACAAAGAAGGCTGACAAAAGACATACGGGGATGCTTACTAAAAGAGGTGCAGCGTTGAAAGCATATGCAATTGCAAGTGAGGCGAAGCCAACGTGTGAGAGACCATCGCCAATCATCGAAAATCTCTTTAAAACAAGGCTTACTCCAAGAAGAGCTGCGCATAATGAAACTAAGCTCCCGACTATGAGTGCACGTTGGAGGAAGGGAAATTGTAGCATTTGGATAAAATCATTCATGAAGATGGCCTCCTCCGTGTGATCTATGTTCTTCAGAAATATCATCGCAAACAGGGCATCCTGTGAATTGCTTTCCTAAAGATGTGTTCATGTAATCGTCTGTCTTACCAAAGAACAGTTGCCTGTTGTCGAGATGAAGTATGTGACTACCGTAAGTGATTGCACCGTGTATGTCATGTGAAATCATTATGATTGTTATACCCAGCTCTTGATTTAATCTGTAGACGAGCTTGTACATATCTTGGGTCATTAGTGGGTCGAGGCCAGTGACAGGCTCATCGAGCAAAATGACTTTGTCGGTTGCGCAGAGGGCGCGGGCTAGGAGGACACGCTGTTGCTGTCCTCCTGACAGCTCGCCGTAGCAACATGTCGATAGATGCGAAATTCCGAGGGCATCCATGTTGCTACGGGCGGCTTCTTTATCCGCCTTATTGTAGAACGGATAAAGCCCGCGCTTGTTGAGCCTGCCAGACAGCACAATCTCAAAAACACTACCGGGGAAGTCCCTCTGTGCAGGCGTCTGCTGCGGCAAATACCCAACCTCGTTAGCCTTAAGTCCATCTCCCAGTAAAATTTCACCAGAATGAGGAGTTTTTAATCGCAATAACCCCTTCGCAAGGGTGCTTTTTCCAGCACCATTTTCACCGACTATACAAAGATAGTCCCCCTTATTAAGTTCAAAATTCAAATTTTCAACTACGAATTTGCCATCATAGGCAAAAGATAAGTTTCGGCATGTCATTAACGCCATATAACCTCTTGTATGATGTTTATAGAAGCAAAAACACCATATTTCCTTTCTTTATCAATGTCGTGGTTTAATACATTCAGGTACTTTGGCCTTTTTAAAAAAACCTGTAGCTTTGACTTCATATTTTAGTTCAAAGCCATATATTTTAACATCTTATAGTTTAAAGCCTTCTAATTCAAAGCTTCCTCAAGCGGTTTCAGATTCTTTTCCATAAGCGATAAATAAGTTTCACCTTTTTCAAAATCCTCTTTTGTTACATTGTGCACAGCGTTTAATTGCAACATCTTTGCACCCGTTGCCTCTGCTATGCTCTCTGCTATTTTGTTGTTCGAAAGCTCTATGTGGAAAATTACAGGGATTTGGTCCTCTTTTACCTTGTTAGTTAGGAATGCAACTGTGCTAGCACTAGCCTCTGTATCCGTTGAGCAACCGGGGAATGCAGCATAGTATTTTAATCCATATCTGTCAACAAAATATCTGAATGGGAATCTATCTCCAAAGATTATCTCTTTTCTTTTGCCGTTTTTTACAACATCTTCAAATTTTTTATCTAAATTTTCAAGTTTTTTAATGTAATTTTCGGAGTTTTTCTTGTAATAATCCGCATTATCAGGATCCACCTTCGAAAGCTCGGCAGTTAATTTCTTTACTATTTGAATCGCATTTTGAGGCGAGGTCCAAACGTGCTCATCTTGCTCAGGCTCATCGCTATCGTGGTCGTGGTCATGCTCATCATGCTCAGGCTCATCACTATCGTGGTCGTGGTCATGCTCATCTTTGTCTCCGTCATCATGGTCATGCTCGTCCTTGTGCTCGTCAGCGTGCTTATCATCTTTGTCCTTGTCCTCGTGCTCATCATGCTTGCCAGTATCAGAATTCGTCTTGCTGTCGACATCGGCATCGTGGTCATGCTCGTGGTCGTGTTCTTCTTCCATGCCCTCCACATGCTCTTCGGCTACTGTTTTGACACAATCCATAAGCGTTATAACCTTCATTTTGTCATTTTTGTTACCATCTAATATTTTCTCGACCCACTCGTCAGAATCGCCACCTACATATGCGAATAAGTCAGCGTTGCTAACTGTTTTCATGTCCTTAGGCGTAGGCTCGTAGCTGTGCGTTTCGGCCCCTGGGGTCATAAGCATTGTTAAGTCAATCTTGTCCCCACCGATTTCTCTAAGGAAGTCGTAAACAGGGAAAATCGTTGCAACGACCTTTGTTTTCTTTGAGGATTTTTCCTCATCTTTATTGCTAGAACAACCATAAAAACAACTAGCACACATCACCAAAATAAGTGATAGAGCCAATAACTTTGAGAATTTTTTCATACGTATCCTTTCATAATCGCTATTCATTAAATTTCTAATAAAGCCAGAATTTTTTCAATATTTTTACTTTTTACTGCTAATGCTTGCAACCACAGTGACCATAGAAGATTGTTTTTTCTGGGTTCACACTAAAACAGTGGTCCCTTTGCAGATGTGCATAAAGATGCCCAATTTCATGGCACTCGAAATTTACAACCTTACCACAATCCTCACATTGAAGGTAAAATTTGATGTTCTCGGACTTGTCGTCAGGGTTTGAAGCCCTATAAGATTTTGACATCACACCCTCTAGCTGATTACTTATCACAAGACCTTCCTTTTCTAAATTTTTAAGATGCCTATAGATTGTTGTTAATCCCATCTTTTCTCCGAGTGCGGACAATCCGTCAAGGATTTCTGAAGCGGACTGATAATCATCGCCCATTTTTTCTATGTACGACAAAATAGCTGCCCTTTGTTTGGTTGCGTAATTAGAAGACATATCTTTCTCCTTATGTTTGCTTTCTATGCCCAATTGAGATTGTTGAAAATGAATCCTCAATGGTGGCAAAGAACTTTGTTTTAATTTTTATCATTCATTATCCGGAATGCGAATGATATGGATGAAATTGAAAATCGTTTTCAATTTGCAGAGCAATTTTACCACTAAAAATATGGGGATGTCAATTAAAACTTATTTACAAATTTTTTGGTGTGAATTTCTTTGAACTAGCTTAACGCTTATTGAACAGTTTCGCAAAAGTAAGGAGTTGATATAGAAAATAAATTCTATGTTCTTTATATTGAATAATTTAAAATCTCATATTTTTTCTCATAACCCTATTCTAAAAATCAAACAACCAAGATATAGTTGTGATTTATATGTGTAAGCAAATAGTGTATAATATAGAAAATTTACTATAGCGAAGGTAAAAGCAATGAAAAACAAAAG
>OBRT01000334.1_pt1 | contig 12842 bp, 12 predicted proteins | sample 1494891 | NCBI WGS metagenome assembly OBRT01 (sample SAMEA3360688, study PRJEB22359) | human gut metagenome | biome: ENVO:urban biome; feature: ENVO:human-associated habitat; material: ENVO:feces | place: Bangladesh | collected 2011 | reverse complement strand
AGATTAACCAACGTCCTTGAGGCGTGGCTAGTAATACAGGCCCTTTGGGCCGCATGAGAAAAACCCCCGGCTAGGCCGGAGGATATTTATTAATATCAATTACTTGACATTTTAGGGCAAAACAACTATAGTCGAGGCAATACTTAATTATAATAAGAGATACAAAGGCAAGATATATATTAACGGTGAAGAACTAAGAGACCTTTCATACTCGGACATAGTTTATATACCAGCAGATTACTTGATATCAAAGTTTGGCGTGCTTGAGGACAAGGCGAAGATGTCGTCAGGACAATGAAAGAAGGCTCAATTTGATCTATCACTGCTAACAGATAAGAGTGTGTATATAATAGACGAGCCAACAAACTTCTTAGATCTTGAGAATAAAGAAGCAATTGCAAGGCTTATATCTGATTTATACGATAATGGCAAGATAATTATAATGATTACACATGATAAAGACATTATAAATAAATTAAACAATGTAGAGACTATATATTTAGAAAGAAAAGTCGAAGCTTAATAAATTGATTATAGGTGGAGAGAAATCTTCACCTATTTTTTTATCTAAATGGGTACATATATAAAAGAGGTGGTTATATGCTAAAGAGATTTTTTGATCTTAGTGGCGACGAGATCATTAATTTAAATAAAGATGAATTGAAACAAGCGATTAAGTCTTGTGAAGCAAGGATTGTTTTGTCGGAGAATGTTGTGGTTCAAGAGCCTGCAACTTATGGTGTGACATCGTCTGAGCTTGCTAAGGCTTTTGGCGCTGACTTAATTCTGCTTAACTTTTTTGATGTGAATGAAAAGAAAATCAAGGGTCTTGATTATAGTGGTGACGACATTATTAAAAAGCTAAAAAATCTTGTCAAGAGACCTATCGGTTTAAATCTGGAACCAGTTCAAGACAAGAATATGTTTAGTGAAAAGAAAGTGATTAGCGAGGGAAGAAAGGCGAGCGAAGAAAATATTAAAAAGCTTGACGAGATGGGCTTCGACTTTGTTATGTTTACTGGAAACCCTGGTACTGGCGTTGATAACGAGGGCATTAACGAGGCGATAAAGCTTGCAAAAAAATATTTCCATGGACTTATCTTTGCTGGCAAGATGCATTCATCGGGCGTTGATGAAAAAATAATAGATAAAGATGTATATGAAGGTTTCCTAGTTTCTGGTGCAGATGTTCTTTCTGTTCCAGCTGTTGGCACATGTCCAGGCGTTTTAGATGAAGACGTAAGAGCTATCGTAGAGCTTGCTCACAAAAACGGTGCTCTTGTGATGACTACCATCGGCACTTCGCAAGAAAGTTCGCCAAAGGAAGTCATTAGAGACATTGCATTTAGAAATAAAATTTTAGGCGCTGACATTCAACACATAGGCGACTCTGGTTACGGTGGCCTCGCCATTTGCGAGAATATTTTTGAACTTTCAAGAACCTTAAGAGGAGATAGACACACATTTAAGCTTATGGCTGCGTCTATAAATAGATAATGGATATAGAAAAGTTTATTCGTTTTAGAAAAGAGCTTCACAAGATACCCGAAGAGGCTTTTAAAGAGGATAAGACTAGGGCTTTTATCAAAGATGTTTTGAATGGCGTTAATGGTCTTGAGCTTCTTGAGGACAAATCATATTTACTCTATAGATATTTTAAAGGCGAGGACAAAAAGTCAATAGTTTTGCGCTGTGACATGGATAGCATTGTAAATAGCAAAAAGACACGCTTTCACGGCTGTGGACACGATGGTCACATGGCGATAATGCTTGGCACTATACTTTCAATGGACGCATCTAAGCTTGATAAGAACGTATATTTTTTGTTTCAAGCGGCTGAAGAGACTGGTTATGGAGCACTTGATGCTCTTGAAATTTTTGATAAATACAAAATTACTGAGGCTTACGGTCTTCATAATTACGCTGGAATCAAGACAGGAACTATATCTACAAAGAAGGGACTATTGTTTCTATCGTCATTTGGCTTAAAAGTTAATATACTGGGAAGGCAGTCGCACGCGTCCATACCAGAAAATTCGCTAAATCCGATATACGCTTGCAGCGAGATTATTAAAGACATAGAGCCATTCATAAAGAAAGGCGCTTACAAAGATTTTACTCTTCAAGGCGAGAAATTTTCTGACAACATCTTCATAACAGTTGTTGGCGTAAAGCTTGGCGGTGAGAATTTTGGTGTGTCGCCAGCAAATTTGGAGCTAGATTTAACTTTGAGAGCATATAATGACGACGATTTAGCAAAACTTAAAAATATTTTTGAAAATAAATATAAAAAGGCTTTAGAAGAGATGGGTTTTGTGGTAGAATTAAATAGTACGGATGAGTTTCTCTCGGTTGTGAACGATGAAGAGCTTTATGATGCCTTTACGAAAGCCATAGCAATGGATGGACTTCCATTCGAAGAGAGAAAAGAGATAATCAGAAGCAGTGAGGACTTCGGCTACTATAGGCGTAAGGCGAGAGAACTATTCTTCCTTCTTGGCGTGGGCGAGGATCACAAGGACATTCATGATGAAGCGTATGAATTTAATGATGAGGCTATAGAGAATGGCGTAAAAGCGTTTTTATCTATAGCGTATAGACTTTAGGAGGGATTAGATGAGCTGTGACAACGATTGCAAGGCGTGCAAAGACAAGTGCGCATTTGAAAAATTACAAGCGAATGATAAATCAAAGATAAATAAGGTAATAGGCGTCGTGAGCGCGAAGGGCGGCGTTGGCAAAAGCTACGTAACAACGCTACTTGCAAACGCTTTGGCAAAAAAAGGCTACAAGGTCGGTATACTTGACGCGGACCTTACAGGACCATCGATACCAGCATCTTACGGCCTTCATGGCATGATCACTTCAGAAGATGGCGTGAACATCGAGCCAGCTGAAGCGGCTAATGGCGTTAAAGTTGTGTCAATGAACTTACTTATGGAGCACGAAACAGATCCACTCGTTTGGAGAGGACCTATGCTGATGGGCGCCTTGAGACAATTTTATCAAAACGTTAACTGGGGCGAGCTTGATTATCTTTTAGTTGATATGCCACCAGGAACATCAGATATACAGCTAAGTATATATCAGCTATATCCATTAAATGGACTAGTTATAGTAACATCGAGCCAAGAGCTTGTTGATATGATAGTTCAAAAAGCCTTTAAGATGGCTGGGTTAATGCACATCAAGGTATATGGCCTAGTTGAGAACATGGCTTACTTTATCTGTGACGAGTGCAATAAGAAGCACTACATCTTTGGTGAACCAAAGGCAGCGGCACTAGCTGAAAAATTTGGCGTGAAAGATTATGCGGCACTTGCACTAAAACCAGAAAACACAAGACTTGTTGACACAGGTCAAGCAGATTTGATAGAAGAAAAAGACTTGGACGGCATAGTAAAAGCACTAGAAGAATAATTTATTCAAAAAAATATTTATATAAAAATTTATAAAGAAAGTTTTATTAAAACACATAGCAGAGTATGATTTTCGTACTCTGTTTTTATTTGAAATAAGAAAGCGGAAAATGAATTCTTATTTCATAAAATGATGATTATTTGAAATAATGAAGTAAAAATATGATTCTTATTTCAGAAACTCTTGACTTTTGAAATAATAGAGCAAAAACAAAAGCCTAGAATTTTTACTCTAGGCTTTAAACATCGCTAATTATTTTTATTTATTTTGTATAAGTAATTGTGTAAACGAATTCAGCTGGATTGTAGAAGTCAAGTGCTGTGCCATCAACTTCTGCATATGGGTAGCCAAATTGGTTAAGTGGGCCTTCATTTTGAGCAGGTGTTAGTGTTAAGTCACGTCCAGTTGTGAAACCCACTCTATTTGCATCAAAGTTACCCCAGAAGTAATCTTTAAGGTCAAGAGCTTCTTGAGAGTCCTTTGTACATTCTTTTGTTAAAATACCTTTTAAAACGTCAGCTATATCGATAGGGAACCAGCCAGTACCAGGTTGGTAGTATTCAACCCAGCAGTGTTGACCCTTAGTCATATCAGCTTTGTCATCTTTACTCATTCTAACGCCAAATGTTTCTCTTGCTGGAACGCCTATAGCACGGCTCATAGCGATGAATACTGATCCTATGTCAGTGCACTTACCGTTAAGTGTTTTTAATAGGTTTTCAACGTCGCCTGTACCGCAGCCAACAACATCGTTATTTCTTTCCATATTGTCATAGATCCAGTCATATATAGCTCTTTCTTTGTCATAAACGCTTTCTTTGTCTTTAGTTATTTCGATAGCTTTGTCTTTGATATTACCAGAGATGTTTAGTAGTTTTGAATCAGCTAAGTATGGAGCAAATTCATTTGCATCGATAGCTGTTTCTTCTTTTACTTCTGGACGAAGTGCTTCTCTTCTAGTAACGTCGAATGAGTAAGTTACTTTTCTTTCTGTATTTTCTGGCTTCCATTCAACGTATATCATTTTGTTGCCAAGGTCGTCTTCGTTGATTTCGTAGCCAGAGTCTTCGCCATTAACCATAACCTTCATGTTTGATATATCTTGGTATTCATCTGATTGAGCAACTGGTATCCATAGTCTAACGGATTCTTTTGCTTCATGATTTGATAGGTCAAACTCTTCAGTCATTGTACCGCTAATTACTTCAGCTTCTTTAGCTTCACTAGCTTTTTCTTCAGGTTTTTCTTCACTAGCAGTTTCGGTCTTTGTTTCTGTTTCTGTTTCTGTAGCAGGTGCTTCAGCTTCTTTACTGTCATCTTTCTTGCATCCTACAAGTGATGTCATAACTAAGCAAAGAACCAATAATAAAATTAATTTTTTCTTCATTTGCTTCTCCTTTTCTTTGCGATGTTTATATATAAATGTAAAATTTATATCTATTTAATTATTTCTTAATTATACCAAGAATTCTTTTACCCAAATTTGTCCAAGAATAATCTTCAAGAGCAGTAGATATTTCTTCTGTAAACAAATTCTCATCTAGTCTATTTATTTGCTTTTCTATATTTGCCACAAGTCTCTCGACATAGGCGTGGATGTCCTCAGTATATGGTTTATCAACGTTGCGTATACGAGGAAGCTTTGTAAACTCGATTATTCCGCTCGATACAAGTTTTTTACCAAGCAATTGTCTTAGCCCATCTATCTCTGACGCGACTACTAATTTGTGGCATGCAAGTGCCTCTATCGCAACTAAACCAAGGGCTTCGAAGTATGACGGTAAGATGAATATATCTGAGCGTCTTAAATCCTCTGCCATAAGCATTTGGTTCTCTGCGTCTCGTATAAATAAATTTTTGGAGTAGTTCGCCTCCATCATCATCTTTTCTTTATCTTCATTTGATGCGTTTCCTATGATGTGCAGCTCGACATTGTCGTGATTTTTCTCTAGATATGGCAGTGCTGCTGCTAGAGCAAAAATGCCTTTTGACTCAACTATCTTCCCAGCGTACATAAGTCTGATTTTGCCATCATCTTCATGATTCTCACTAGGGTAGAAGACTTTGTCGTTATAAGCGCCGCCAACCAAGTGAATTTTTTGCTTAGATATGCCAAGCAGCTCCACTATTTGCTCGTGCTCAGCTGGAGTTACAGTGAGTACTTGATCAAGGTCCTTAAGATGAGTAAGTCTTTTTAAAAATCTTTCGTGCTGCTTGATTTGCCTTATGTCAGTTCCGTGGCTGATGCCAACGACTTTCACATCGTCAAAAATTTCGCGAACGAGGTCCGTCAAAAACATTAGGTGATGAGCGATAACTAGGTTTGGCTTGAACTCATTTTTCATTTTAATAAGTCTCTTGCGAAAAGCATTAAGCATTGTATCTATCATATCTTCACTCATCTCGCTATATATAGTCGACTCGTATGGCATGATGTCACTCATACCGCAGATGTGGAAAGGCACTTCATCCGTGTCATACAAAACTTCATATACCTGATCCGCGTCTACATTTATCAAGTCTCTGTGTTTTTCTTCAGCGCCGTATATGGCAGCATTCTCAACACCTGCAGCCTTGAAAGCCGATATTAAATTTGCAAAGTAAACGCCGCTACCAGTTTTAGCGGGAAGCTGTGTCAAGACGTGTAGTACTCTCATCTATGTCCTCCATTTCATATTTAACTTTAATTTTCTCGCCAACTTGATAATTGACGTCGTCGTTTAAAATTAGCATTTCTAGCTTATGCTCATCATTTTCTATATCCAGTTCAATGGTCTCGCCATTAAAAGTTATGTCATTAATTATAAATTCTTCGCCATTTGCATCAGGGCGAATTTTTTCTGGCCTTACATATTTACCCTTGATAATATTTTTGTTGCCGATAAAGTCAAGAGTGAACTCGTTTTTCGGATGATTGTAAATGTCCATAGGAGCGCCTTTGGCAACAAGTTCGCCGTGATTTATGATGATAATCTCGTCCGCCATAACAAAGGCTTCCTTTTGATCGTGCGTTACGAAGATGGTTGTTATGTTAAATTCTCTTTGTATCCTTCTTATTTCGAATTGCATCTCGCTGCGAAGTTTTGCGTCAAGCGCGCTCAGTGGCTCATCCATAAGCAAGATCTTTGGTCTAACTACAAGGCTTCTTGCGAGAGCAACACGCTGCTTTTCGCCGCCTGATAGCTCCGATGGATACCTTTTTTCGTAGCCATTTAGTCCGACGATGCGTAAAACTTCTCTCGCCTCAGCTTCTTTTTCTTTCTTTGATTTATCTTTTTCCTTAAATTTAAGGCCATACATAACATTTTTCAAAACATTCATGTGAGGGAAGAGGCCAAAGCTTTGAAAAACGGTCGAAACGTCCCTGTCTTCAGGTGAAAGATTCTTAATGCTTTTGCCGTCAAGGATTATCTCTCCCTCATGTTTGATAAAGCCCCCAATTGAGTGAAGTATAGTTGACTTACCCGAACCAGATGGTCCAAGTAGGCATAGGAACTTGCCTTTTTCCAAAGAGAAGCTCACGTCCTTTATCGCGTATTTGTCCTCATATTTTTTTGAAATATTTTTAACTTCTAAAAACATTTACTTCACATCCTTTCTTGCAAATATCTTTGTAAATTTATTTTTAATATTCTCTCTAAAATCTCTGCTCATCAAAAGCCTTAAAATGACGTTAAAAGCTAGGCAAATTAGTATGATGTAGAAGGCGATTACAGAGCCGACGCCATATTTCCCGCTTTGAATAACGTCAAACATAACGAGCGTCATCAGTTTCTTGCCAGGGTAGACAAGGAAAATGATTGTTCCGACAGTTGTCATCGTCGTTGTGAACGCATTTATCATCGAAATCATTATTGAATTTTTTGAAAGAGGCAAAACCCCGTCAGTAATTTCGTTTATAGATGAGCCGCCTAAGTCTCTGATCGAGTTAAGTGTATTCGTGTCAATGTCCATCATAGCTGCGCTCGATGCCCTCGTTGAGAATGGTAGCTGCTTAAATAAAACGTTTAAGACAACTATCGCCGCAGTTCCTGTTATTGCTATAGGAGGAGATCTAAAGAATAGCAAATAACCTAGTCCAAAGAAAGTTCCTGGTATGATGTATGGTAGATTTGCTATGGTGTCAATGACCTTCATATATTTATAGCGTTTAATTATTAAGTAATAGCCGATTAAAAGTCCGATGAAAGTGCCGCCAATGGCCGAGATTATACTATAAGCAATACTTCTAAGTGCGACGCCGCCTATAAAGAACTTGGTATTTTTAAAATTATCAAGAGTAAATACAAGTTCGCCGACACGCATCTTAGTAAAAGCATTTAAAATGATGGACGCATATAAAGATACTATCCAAAATATGAAAAATATTGCAAAAGCGCTGATTAAATAATACAAAATGCCATTTCTCTTAAGTGGGACTTCTTCCTTACTAGGTGAGCCGCTTGCTAGTGTACCTGATTTAACTGCCTTTGATGAGAATAAAAATATGATTAGTGTTGGTACTAGTATAAATACGTTCATAGCTGCCGCTCTGCCAAGATTACCGTTGGCAATGACTTGGAAATAACTTTCAAGAGCCAGCACTTCGTAGTTACCACCGATTATGGCTGGCGTACCGAAGTCTGAAACACTTCTAAAAAAGCTAAGCATCATGACAGCCTTGATACCATTTTTCATCGCTGGAACAATTATATCGATGATTATGTCATTAGTGCTCGCGCCCAAGCTTCTTGCCGAGTTAATTATGCTCTTGTCAAGACTTTGAAGAAAGCCTATGAGCAAAAGACTGTTTAGCGATAAATCCGATAGAGCCTGCATAAAGACTATGCCCCACATGCCATAAGGGTTCATGTTTAGGCCTAAGAGTTTGTATGTTATTATCCCGCGTCTGCCAAAGAGCGTGATATAGCTAAGCGATGAGACGAAAGGCGGGCTTATTAGTGTGATCGAAAGTATAAGTATAATGAGCGTCTTTACTTTTTTCCTCGATAGATAATAAAATATAGCTACGAAAGATGAGGAAAATGTTGCGACTAGTGTAGTAAGCACACCCATCTTAAATGTATTTGTAATGAGCTTTTTATTAGAGAGAATTTTTTGGTAATGCTCTAAAGAAAAAGCACCATCTACAAAGAAACTCTCTTTAAAAACTGTTAAGAATGGAATGAGTATGAAGATTACGACTAGTGCAGAGAGCACAGCCGCAATTGTGTAGTCTATTAACTTAGATGATTTAATCTTTTTCATATAAACTCCTATATCTGATATGTTTTAGGCCATATGCCTAATATGTAAAAAAATAGTGTGACAGTAAAAACTATCACACTATAGATTATTTAAACTTATTTGTCTTCAGTTTTACCTTTTGAAATTTCGTTAAACTTGTCTAAGATCCTTTCTCTGTCTGAACCAAATGTTGATAGGTCTTCCTTAACTAGTCTGTCCTTTGGTAAACCTAGGTCAAAGCCTTCAATACCAGGAACGATAAGTTGGTTAGAGTCCTTTCCGTCGATTTCAGCAATCATCTTTTGAGCGTCTACACTTAACATGAAGTCGATGAAAGCTTTTGCAACGTCAACGTTTTCGCTACCTTTGAATATAGCAACTCCTTCTGGTACCCAGCATACGCCGTCTTCTGGATAGATAACTGTTAAGTTATTGTCCTTAGCTGCGTCAAATGCTTTCTTGTCAGCAGGAATTATACCGATGGCGAATTCGCCTTGAACAGTTTTTTCTTGTGGGTCTTTACCTCTCTTTGAGTAGAAGTCAATGTTATTGTTGATGCCTTCAAATATTTTCCAGCCTTCTTCTTCTCCGTAGATGTCTAGTAAGCCCTTAAGAGCTGCATAGTTAGTACCTGATATAGCAGGGTTACTCATGATAACTAAGTGTTCGTACTTAGGATCAGCAAGGTCTTTCCAAGTCTTAGGTGCTTCTAAGCCTTTTTCTTCTAGAATTGCATCGTTAACGATAAAGCCAACAACAGTGATACCCTTAGAGATGTATGCGCCGTCTTTGTCCTTGTATTCTTCAGGAACTGTGGCAGTTACATCAGATGTGTAGTTTTCTAGAAGACCGTCATCTCTGGCAGCCATGAAAGCGTCAAGTCCGCCTCCGAACCAAAGATCAGCCATTGGTTTGCCTTCAGCCTTAGTTCTTGAGATAACTTCACCACTTGACATAGATAAGAATTCTACCTTTGCGCCAGTTTGTTCAGTGAACTTATCAAATAAAGGTACATAAGAATCACTTGTAGCTACTACGTTTAAAGTTTTGCCTTCAAAGTTTTGTGTATCTTTATTTTCTTCTTCTTTGTTTTCTTCTGTGTTTTCAGCTGTTTCTGTTTGAGTGTTTTCTTCAGCTGGTTTTGCATCGTTGTCATCTTTTTTACCGCAGCCAACTATTACTAGTGAAGCCATGATTAAAACTGATAACAATACTAAAAATTTTCTTTTCATAGTTTTATCCCTCCAGACGATATTGTAACAGAAACTTTACAAATAATCAAGATATATTGATTTATTAAATATTTAGTGCTATTGCTATAGAAAATATTTATACTTCTTTTACCTAAGTGACGTGTCACTATGTTTTACAATATAGTCAACAATCTTTTCTAAAAACTCTTTGTCAATGGTATCAAAATTACCATATTCATAAGAGTCTATGTCTAAGACGCCAACGCCGCGCGTCATATTATATATAGGAACGACAATTTCACTTTTACTCATAGCGTCACAAGCGATGTGGCCAGCAAAGCTATTTACATCTTCAACGACCATAGTCTTTTTGCTTGAATAAGCAGTGCCGCAAACGCCCTTGCCAAGCATTATCCTGTTACAAGCGGGTTTGCCTTGGAAGGGACCAAGCACAAGATTAGTTCCGTCATATAGGTAAAAGCCCGACCATGATACTCCATCAATCAAGTGATATATGATGGCAGCAGTATTCGCAAGATTCGCTATAAAATTCGTCTCCTCTTGAAACTGACGCCTAATCATCTCGATTGCAAGCTTGTATTTATCCTCTTTGCTTAAATTATTTGCTCTACTTATGTCAATCATTTAATCACCTCATAAAAATATTATCATATATATAGTATTTTGTAAATTAAATTTTACATTAAAATACCCTCTTATCACCATATTTGGATTAAGGGGGTACTTACATTTACTTTTTACTAATATATGATGATTTACAATCTAATAACTTCGTCAAATTTATTTAGTGTTTCCTCATCACTTGTATGAGTTATAACTATTACTATCTTGCCACTTATTTTAAATATTAATTCGAAAATGATTTTGCTTGTTTCTCTGTCTAAGTTTGATGTTGGTTCATCAAAAATAAGGACATCATAATCTTTTACTAGAAATCTAAGTATATCTATCCTTTGCTTTTCACCAGTTGAAACTAAATTTCTGCTGCCATCTTCAATATTTTTATTTAGAAAGTCTCCAGTAAATTTTAGTTGATCATATAAGCCTTGTTGAACTTTTAAGTTTCTATACAGTTCAATATTATCTTTTATAGTTCCATCCACATAGAAATCATTTCTTTGTATATAAGCAATTTTATTGAATAGACTTTCTGTATCAATCTTATTAATGTTTGTTTCGTTTATTAAAACTTCTCCACTGTATGAACTGGATGGGTAATACTTCATAATTAGTTTTACTAGTGTTGACTTACCTCTACCAGATTCGCCAACTATAGCATACTTTTTATTGCTTTCAAAATTAACATTATAATTGTCAAATATATGCTTATCTTTAAAATCCATGCTTAAGTTTTTAATGGCTATGCTATTAACATTATCGTTTAGCTTTATGTCAAGGCTTTCTTCATTATCTGTAGCCATTATATCTTCAAAGTTTTTAACGATATCTTTAACTGTACCCATTAGATTTTTGTTTTGAGCAAATTCTTGAACTGGACTAAAAACTCCATTCAATAAGTTTATAGAAGATATTAAGAGACCTACTGTTAAATTTCCTTGTAAAACAAACCAGATGCCTATAGACATACAGGCAAGTTGAGCAAAGAAGCTGAAAAATATTCCTAAAGTATTTGCAAAACGAGAGGCAAACATGTACTCTAGTCTTACGTTTTCAAAATCATTATCTTTTTTCTTGAAGATATTTTGAAAAATATTAAATAGATTAAGTAGCTTTATTTGCTCAAATCCTGATAAATTATTATTTATAAGCTTTAGATTATCTGCATTTCTTTCTGAAAACTTAACAGTTTTCTTTGCCATAATTACACCAGGTAGCTGTGATAAAATAATTGTTACTAAAGTAACTGCTACAAAAGAAAGACCAAGTTTCCAATTAATAAAAAATATAGTACCTACACTTACAATTGCACTTATAATGTTTGAAACAATATCGCACTTTGGTCCTAAGTAGTTATCATTATAAAAATCAATGTTTTTAGTTAGATTATTCAAATAATACTCATTGGATACACTCATATAGTCTGATATTTCCTTCTTTCCTATTGAGTTGTATAGATGCATTTTTAGATCTTTTATTACATCAGATGCGTATTTACTTTTAACATAACTAAAGATACTAGAAAGAACAAACCATAGAAAAATAATAAGAATACAAGATAAAATTTTATCTTTAAGTGAGCTATTTTTATTAACAACTACGTCAATAACTTTGCCGAGTCTTATGGCAAACACAGAAAATAAAAACGATGTTAAAATACTTAATATTATTGTTAGTAAATATTTAAAACTATGTTTTTTTAGAATTTGATTCATAGATATCACTCCTTTGTTATATTATATCATTTTATGGGGGGGGGGTTGCAATAAAATTTTTATATTATTTTAATATTTTTTTATTTTGGGTAATAATATAAAAAGGGGGAGATATTATGTACTCAATTATAGTTGGAGCCTTATCTGGTTGGATAGCTTCATTAATTATGAAAACAGATGCACAAATGGGCTGGATCAAGAACATTCTTGCTGGTATCGTAGGCGGCGGCATAGGTAAGTGGATTGCTAAACTTGCTGGCTTTGAAGCAAAGGGCGGCATGATTAACGACATCATAGTTGGTATTGTCGGCGCAGTTGTACTGATCTGGTTAGTTAATATGATTTTTGGAAGAAAAAGATAAATATTTAATTAGATGAAGAAACTCTTGGGCATTTGCTCAAGAGTTTTTTGTGTGCTATATTATGCTGAGTGTCATTTAATAAATATAAAAAGCAAGTGCATATATTGTTTTTGAAAAAATGTGCTATAATGTATTTATAATAATGTGTAATAAATAAGTATAAGACTATATATAATAGGAGGCAATTATGAAATTAGAAATCAAAATTTTGGGAAAAATAAAAACATCGACCATAATAGAACTTATTTTTTCACTATTATATACTATGTGTATAGCGTTAATACCAT
>OBRT01000332.1_pt1 | contig 12886 bp, 15 predicted proteins | sample 1494891 | NCBI WGS metagenome assembly OBRT01 (sample SAMEA3360688, study PRJEB22359) | human gut metagenome | biome: ENVO:urban biome; feature: ENVO:human-associated habitat; material: ENVO:feces | place: Bangladesh | collected 2011 | reverse complement strand
AAGGTGCAAGAGAAAAGAAAAAAGAAGAAGTGCTTTATAAAGTACAAAATCTTGTCGATGCTTTTGTCGGGCTTTAGGGGAGTCGATTTTTGAGAAAATTTACAAAAGAAAAAGGGAACCTGTGAAAATTATTTTGCAGGTTCTTTTTATTTGAATTTGGTTGTAATGATTTTGAGCTATATTATTATTTTAAGATTCATTATTTACATTTTCGCTTTTATATGTTATAATAAAAGCGAAAATGTAATGAGGGGGTGAGAATATGGATATATTAAAAAAATATATAAGTGAAAATAGAATAATAACAAATAGAGAAGCTGAAAAACTTGGCTTTGGTAGACATAATTTGTCAGAATTAGCAAGGACAGGAAAGCTTGAAAGATTAAGACCCGGTGTTTATCAATTAAATGGGGAAATAACGGATGATTTTGTTTTAATTTCGTCAGGAAGTAAGAGAATTGTTTTTTCGTACAATACAGCTTTATATCTTCATGATTTATCAGATAGAACTCCGAATGTATTTCATATCTCTGTACCTCAAGGTTATAATGCGAGTCATATTAAACAGAGGTTTCCGGATTTGCAGGTTCATTATGTAAAAAAAGAATTTTATGAAATTGGAAAGACGGAAATAAAATCACCACAGGGAAATATCATTCCGATTTATGATATTGATAGAACGATTTGTGATATTATAATTGATAGAAAAAATATCGATAAGCAAATTTTCACAGAAGGTCTCACAAGGTATTTTAAATCTTCAAATAGAAATTTAAGACGACTTATAAAGTATAGTAGAATATTTAAAATTGAAGACAAAGTCAGGATGTATATGGAGGTTTTATCGTGATTAATATAGAAAGTATAAAGGGGAAGATAAGGAATTTATCACAAAAAAACAAGTTGAGCTCACAAGAAGTTTTACAGATGTATTTTTTTGAAAGATTTCTAGAAAGACTATCTTTGTCAAAATATAGGAGTAATTTTGTAATTAAGGGAGGTTTTCTAATATCGTCTTTTATTGGAATTGAAAACAGAACCACAATGGATGTGGATGCGACAATCAAGGGTATACATCTTAGCGAAAAAGAGATAAAAATAGTAGTGAATGAAATTATAAATGAAGATGTTGGTGATGGTATAAAATTTGAAATACAGAAAATTGAACATATTAGGGAATCTGATGATTATGAAAATTTTAGAGTATCATTAATTGGAAATGTAGGTAAAACTAAGAATCCAATGAAGCTTGATGTAACTACAGGAGATGCAATAACTCCTAGAGAAATAGAGTACTCTTATCCCTGTATTTTTGGTGACGAGAATATAAAAGTAATGGCATATCCATTGGAAACAATATTGGCAGAAAAATATGAGAGCGTAATTAAAAGAAATATTGCTACTACTAGGATGAGGGATTTTTATGATATTTATGCTCTGTATAATTTGAAGAAAGAAGAGATAGATTACACAGTATTAAAAGCAGCTATTAATAGAACGTCAACTAGAAGAAATAGCTTAGAATTGATGGCAGAGTATGCAGAAATAATAGATGATATAAAAGGTGACTCTTATTTAAAAAAATTATGGGAATTATATCTTAAAGAAAATATGTACATTAGTAATTTGGATTTTGAAAGTGTTATTGATGCTCTAGATGCAATTTCAAAAAGGATAAATGCAAAATAAAAGAGAGGAAAAAAATGCCTCTCTTTTTATTTATCTTTGTTTGCGGCTATATTTTCCAACTCAAGAAATTTGTCGAAATCGCTTTTATAAAGTCTATCTTGTATAATTCTATATTTTTCAAATTCACTTTCCGCGTGCTCTTTTGCAAGGGCGGCGGTGACTTTTCCGGAGTCATTTAAGATTTCTTTATCCCAAAGTTGCAAGAATCCGTTGAGTCTTTTCTCCCAATCTTCCATTGTCATCGGGATATTTCTTTCTGCTTGCAGTTCCGCCATATCAAGATATGCAGAAACGATTCTTTGCATTTGTTTAAGTTCTTTTTCGTTTAGATAGTTTATTGGATTTAGAACATCGTAGATATGTATTTTTGAACAAGGGGATCCATCCCAAGTGGTAAGTCCCATATTTTTGCTCTCGTGATTCGCTCTATCCATTATAAGTTCCGCTGCAGTTTTGCCGTGCACGGCATAGTGGAGTTTGTTTTGAACGGCGGCAAAAAACCTTTTTGTTGCTTTTGCAGACGGGTCATAGTCCAAGGATGTGGCGTAGATGTCAGTGATTTTTTGGTAAAATCTTCTTTCAGACATCCTTATTTCACGAATCTTTACAAGTAATTTTTCAAAATAGTCTTTTGTGAGTTTGGTTCCTGAGTTTTTCAGCCTTTCATCATCCATTGCCCAGCCTTTTATAGTATAGTCCTTTACAATTTGGTTGGCCCATTTTCTAAATTGAACCGCACGTTCGTTATTAACTTTGAAACCGACAGCAATTATTGCTTGAAGATTATAGTGTTTTGTTTCTCTTGAAACATTTCTAGAACCTTCTTTTTGAACTATTAGGAAATTCCTAATAGTTGCTTCTTCCTGCAATTCCATATCATCAAAAATATTTTTTAGATGTTCATTTATTGTCGCAACACTTACATCATAAAGCGTCGCCATCATCTTTTGTGTTAGCCAAATGTTCTCGTCTTCATATCTGATTTCAATCGAGTCTTCTTCGTCACCGGTGGCAGCAATAAAAGTTAAATATTCCGCTGCTGAAGAGCGGATTTCGATTTCGTGGTTATTTTTATATTGCTCAATTTCTCTTTTCATAATTTCCTCCATTTAATTTAGAAAACCATATATAAGTATTATATCACTTATGTGCGTAAACACAAAAATATTTTGTGGAAAGATTAAAGTTATGTATTTTGGTGGATTAAAAGTTTTAAAATTAGAAAAAAGAAAATTATCTGAAAAGGTGGGGGTTAATCGTCCGGCCTCGCATTTCTTAATTCTCGCGTCGCTTAAGGAAATGCTTGGCGTTTAAGCCCTAACCCAAGAGAGCGACCGTAGGGAAGCTCGATTGGCTAGTAGGACTAACGCAATTTGTTGTACAAGAGAACGAGCGAAGCGAAGTTCGATTGAGAACAACAATCTGCGGAGAGAATCCCACCTTCCTTTAAAAAGCGGAAAAGGTGGCTATCCAATCGTCCGGCCTCACATTTCTTTTTCCTCGCTATTCGCTCGGGAAATACTCGGCGCCGAATCCTTTTTTATAAAAAGTCGGAAAAGGTGCCTATCCAATCGTCCGGCCTCGCATTTCTTTTTCCTCGCTATTCGCTCGGGAAATGCTTGGCGCCGAATCCTATTTTATTAAAAAGCGGAAAAGGTGGGTTCTTTATCGTCCGGCCTCGCATTTCTTTTTCCTCGCGTCGCTTAAGGAAATGCTTGGCGCCGAATCCTTTTTTATAAAAAGTCGGAAAAGGTGGTTTTTTTATCGTCCGGCCTCGCATTTCTTTTTCCTCGCTATCCGCTTGGGAAATGCTCGGCGTTCGAATCCCACCTTCAATATATTAAAATGGACCTCCTTTTGGAGGTCCATTTTAATAATTGGCGGAAAAGGTGGGATTCGAACCCACGTGCGGTTGCCCGCAAACGCTTTTCGAGAGCGCCCCGTTACGACCACTTCGGTACTTTTCCATTCTTATTTCTTTCTCGCAGTTCCCTAAAGAATTCCTGTATGATTTCGAGGCATTCTTTTTCCATGACGCCGAATGTAACGGCGATGTCGGTATTCGAGACGGTTGATTTTGTGAGTTCAAGATTTGAAATCACGGCGCCCCTTTTCGGGTCGAGCGCACCAATCACGATTCTTTCTATTCGCGATTCGATGATTGCGCCTGCGCACATTGAGCATGGCTCAAGAGTTGTGTAGAGCGTGAGTCCCGGAAGGCGATAGTTTTCCAATTTTTTTCCCGCTTTTCTAAGAGCGTTTATCTCTGCGTGCGAAGTCATATCGTTTTTTTCAATGACGGAGTTTCTGCCGCGTGCAATAATTTTGCCATCTTTTACAAGAACGGCGCCAATTGGAATTTCATTTTTTTCATAGGCCTTCTTTGCCTGTTTTAGAGCTTCTTTCATGAAGACTTTGTCATCAACCATAAGTACATTTTACAATAGATAAAAAAATAAGTCAAGGATTTTGACTTATTTTTCACGTGACTGAAATTTTTTTATGGTTTTCAGATTTGCTTTTTCAGTTGGATTCAAAAGATTCGGACTGTATTCTTCGTTCGGTTCGTACCAATTGAAGCTTTCGAAATATTTTTTGAGTGCGCGGTTTGTAAAGATATAACCGTGTCTTGCATAAATTTCGTTTTTTATAAGTTCAACGGTTTTGTCGTCGAGTTTTTCGAGTTCACCTTCCGTGATTAAAACGGAATCAGACGGGAATAAAAATGCGTCTTTTTCGATATCTTCATTTGTATAATCAATTTCTTCAGTCGAGCCTTTGTCCGAGAAAGTGCCTTCGGTTTCAATTTCTTGTTCTTCCGGAGTTTCATCAGCTATATCGTTTTCCGTTTCAGCATTTTCTTCTTCGCTGTTCGGTTTTATTTCTTCAGTGATTATTTTCACTTCGTCGTCGCTTTTCTCGTCGAGTTTCGGAAGTGTTTCCGCTTTTTTTATAATAGGCTCGTTCACCTCGACTTCTTCAACCGGCGCTTTTTTTTGATATGCAAATACATATAAAAGAAAAATTGAAATGACTATAAATAGCGAGAGCCCGATTGCGACTTTTCGTTGTTTTCTTTTACTTTTTCCAAATTCGTCATATGGTGGCGGTAGATGATTTATAATTTTAATCACCTCCGAGTTCGTGCAAATTCTTTTTGCCGAGAAGCAGCATGATTTTTTTGAAAGTCATTCTGTCATTTTTAAGTTTTGCGACTGCTTCGTATTTGTTCATTCTTGTAAGCTTAAGATAGTAGTAGGCGCTTGCCGTGATGTCTGCACCCGATTTTATCGCTTTTATTGTGTCGATCGGTGTGTCGATTCCGCCGCTTGCAATTTTGTAGACGTCAAAGGCATTTAAATATTCGAGACTTGTCGCCGTGTCAATTGACGGAAAAGCTTCGACTTTTTCAATCGTTCGCATTCTTTCAATTTCGGAAAAATCAGTACCGCCGGCACCGCTTATGTCTATGTTTTTCACGCCGAGACTCAAAAGTCTTTCAATTGTGCCTCTGCTGAAACCCTGTCCCACCGCTTTCACAATAAGCTTTTCTCCAAATTCATTTACGGCGTCTTTTATATTTTTTGATTCATATATAAATGAGTTGTCGCCTTCGGGTTGAATGAGCTCCTGCGCCGTGTTGAGATGAAGACAGGCATATTCCGTGTCCATCGCTTCAGCGCATTTTAAAAGCTCGGAAACTGTATTTCTGGCGCTCAGGTTCACGATGACTTTGTATCCTTTTTTCAGAGGCAAATAGCTTTTTATTTCTCCATATTTTAAAAACACGGACATCGAACCCGTCATAACCGGAATGTCGAATTCGCGCGAAAGTATTGCGAGTTTTCGATTGACACTTTCCGAGATATATGAACCGCCCGTAATTGCGTTTATATAAGACGGGAAGGAGAGTTTCATGTCCAAAAATTCCACACTTGTGTCTATTTCTTCAAGCGACAAACCCAAGAGCTCCTCCGGCTCAAGTTTTACATTATTAAAAACACCCGTTCTTTTGCAGTTGTCGCAAAAGAAAAGGTGTTCAATTTTTCTTATCATAGCTTGTTCAAAATCTGTGTTTAACTTTTTCAAAATTAATCTCCGATATAGTAGTTCCCAAAGAGGGAAGTGATAAGTTCTTTTGATTTTGTTTTGTCATAGACCCAATAACTTGCGCCGCCGATATATTGAGCATCTCCCGGAAGTGTTTCCATTCTGATATTATCCGCATCGAGTTTTCCTGCACTTGCCGCAGCCGAAATCATTTTTTCAATTGAAATATTTGTGTCGACATTCGGAAGAACTTTTTGAAGAATTGACGGGAGTTTAAAAATGTTTTTAAATGTTAGCGCTTGTGTTATTGTCGCTTTTATAAAATCCTGTTGAGTTTTAATTCTCGAAATGTCCGAGCCGTTTCCGTATCCGCCGGTTGTCCAGTCGGAGTTGTGTCTCCATCTCAAAAGTTGGATTGCTTTGTCGCCGTCAATTGTTTGAGAACCCTTTTGAAGGTCGATGTTGAGCGGTGGCTTTGCGGTCGGGTCGTAGTATTTCATTCTTACCGGAACGTCAAACTCGACTCCGCCGATTGCATCTACAAGATTTCTGACCGCTTCATAGTCAACTTTTACGAAGTGTCTCAAATCCAAATTTGTAAGGTCTCTTATTGCACTCATAGCACCTTCGTTTCCGCCGAATGCATGACCTGCATTGAGCTTGTTTGTGCCGTGATTCGGAATATTTACCATTGTGTCACGCGGAAGATTCATCATATCAATCTCGCCCGTGTCAAAATTCAGTTTCGTTAAAATCATGGTGTCGGTTCTTTGACCTTTGACGGAGTTGATGTCTTTGACGTCGTCGCCGTCAACACCCATGACTACAAAGAAAAGTTCGCCCGTAATTTCCTTTTCGGGAGTTTCAGGTTCCTTCGGTTCATCCGGAGTCTCTTCTTCGGTTTTATCTTTTTCGACATTGTCCATTTCGTTTGCGGTCGGCTCCTCATCGATGCCGATCAATTTCGCAAACGGATTTGGCGCATGATTAATCTCGGCATAGGCGTAAAAAGCAGTGAAAGTTAAAAATGCAACCAAAAATGATATTATAAACTTTTTTTTCATTAATTATCCTCTTCTCTATTAGAAATTAGTCTCAAATTTTCTGTCTTTTCTTTTACAATTCCCCTTAAAGAAGCCATTGTTTTTTCATCGTTTGAATAGTTTGCCTTTTGGAGTAATTCATATCCTTCTTTTATTCCGCTTTCCGCCATTGTCACAGGATTTTCCGTCGCTTTTACAAGCTCCGCATAGTCGGGAGTCAGATTGTTGTTTTCGTCTGTAATAGGATTTAAAGTTGTTCCCGTCAAAAGCAGATAGAGCCAACTTTGATAGCGAACGGTGAAGTCGTTGTTTCGTGGAAAGTCGGGATATTTTTTTATAAAACTCTCAATATTATTTATTCTCTTTAAAATCTCAACCGGCTTAATCAAAACTTTTCCGCTTGCAAGCACAGGATTTATAACACCGTGTGCTTTCAAGGCATAGTACTCACGAACGTCGTCTTGAAGACAGTCTTCAGCAATGAGAAAACTTTTATAATCTATTGCCGGAAGATAGTTTACGCCCATTTTCAAGACAAAATATCCGGACTTATAAATCTTTTTCAGCTCATTTTTTATGTCTTCATCTTCAATCGTTTCAATGTCTTCTTCACTCAAAACAGTTTTTTCAAAATTGTTTAAAAGATAATTTTGAATGTCCTCTTGAAGAACTATGTTTTCGACAACGGAAAGATTTTCGGTGAGCGCATCTTCCAAATCCATAAGAAAATCAGTGTTTTCTTTTTTGTCGGAAGTGTTGATATTTTCTTTTATATATTTTTTAAGGTCTTTATGAACTTTTGATGTATTTTCTGTTGTGTCAGGGTTGTTTTCGCTGCCGTTATTACCGTTATTGTAACTTCTTTCTTTGCAGCCGCAAACAGATAACACAAAGACTATCAAAAGTAAAAGATATAGTCTCTTTTTCATAATTTCTCCAGTTTAACTATTCATTCTTTAGTGGAAATCTCTTGATATTATATCACTTATCGACGCACAATTTCAAGCTGAAAAAACAAATCATGCAAATAAATCTTCACGAACTTTTATTTTACCAAATTTTGACGTGCCGGGAGTTTCTTTATAAAGAATAACAATAGTGGAGCCGAATCCGAACTGTCCAATCTCTTCGCCTTTTAAAAACTTGCGCTTTTTTATCTCGATGCTGTTTACATTTGTTGCACCGACGGGAATGTATGCATAATCTTTTGACTTTAAAATTATGCGATAGTTTTTTAAAAAAGGATTTCCGATTTTAAAACCTTTGTCATTCACGGGAATCGATTTTTTGCCGATTGTTTTCGACGAAACAAATTCGTTTTCGTCTATTGCGTGAAATCTGTGGTAGTCGCTCGGACTCAAATAAATCACCTGATAATATTTGTAGCTTTGAGAGTCTCCGGTAAGAGAAAGAGTGTCGACTATGTGACCTTTAACTTTGAATATTTTATCCTCGCTAAGTTTTCCGGCGGCACTAATAAAACCGTCACACGGAGAAATATATTTTCCCGCACCTTCGGGTCTTTTTGTCATATCTATTTTTCGTGTGAAAAAATCTTCGAGCGAATCGAATTTGTCGTCAACAATTATTGATTCGTCGATTTTATAACTTTTTTTATAAATCGGAATAAAAAGCGCAGAAAATTTTGTGCGCATCAATTTATAAAATATTTTATTTATAAAACCGAGATTACAGAAATCTATTAAAATTTTAAATGGTTTCAATTTTCCAACTCCGTTCTTTATTTGATTACTAAGAATAAATCTAGTATAATATAAATGAAGCATATTCTCAAGAAGGAGAAATAGAATGAAGAAAGAAAATAATATTATTATAAATAATGCGGCAAATTTCGTCACGCTACTTAATATGGTTTGCGGTTCGATATCAATCGTTGCAACTCTTAGCGGGAGATACAAAACTGCTATTGCTATGATTTGGGTTGCGGCGATTGCTGACAGATATGACGGGATGGTAGCAAGAATGCTCGGAACTTCGAGCGACATGGGCGTTCAAATGGACAGTATGGGCGACATTATAAGTTTCGGCGTTGCGCCGTCTGTGCATGCATACAATTCCGTTTTTTTGCATGCGCCGAACAATATTAAACTTTTGGGAGGCATTGCGACGGTCATGCTGATTTGCGCGGGCGCTCTACGCCTCGCGAGATACAATATAGTTGGGCTCGATGAAGACAACAGTTTTATGGGACTTCCAATCACAATCGGCGGAAGTCTTCTTGCGGTGCTTTTAATTTTTAGTAGAAATATTTCACCGATAGTTTATATAGTTTTTATGGTTTTGATTTCGATTTTGGAACTTTCGAAGATAAAAATCAGAAAGCGTTAGGAGGATTTTATGACACCACACAACGAAGCAAAAAGAGGCGATATAAAGGATACGGTTTTGATGCCGGGAGATCCGCTTCGTGCGAAATATATTGCGGAGAATTTTTTGACAGATGTAAAACAGTTCAACGCCGTTCGAAACATGTTCGGCTATTCGGGCAAGTACAAGGGAAAAGAATTGTCTGTCATGGGCTCGGGCATGGGCATTCCTTCAATCGGGATTTATGCGCATGAGCTTTACGAACAATATGATGTAAAAAATATTATTAGAGTCGGCTCGTGCGGAGCATACAGTAAAGATTTAAAACTCTTCGACCTCGTCCTTGCGATGGGGGCGTCGAGCGATTCAAATTTTGCACATCAATTTAATTTGCCGGGAACAATTTCTGCAATTTGCGATTTTGATTTACTTAGAAAAGCTGTGACGTCGGCTGAAAAACTCGATATGAATGTGAGAGTCGGAAATGTTTTCTCATCCGATATTTTTTACAACAACAACGAAGACGAGTGGAAAAGATGGGAAGAGTTGGGAATTTTGGCAGTTGAGATGGAATGCTACGGACTTTATTTAACTGCGCAAAAATTGGGCAAAAAAGCTCTTGGGATTTTAACTGTTTCGGACAGTTTCCACTTAACAGAACAAACAACTCCTAAAGAAAGGGAAAAATCATTCAACGATATGATTTTGGTGGCGCTTGAATCATGTTTAATATAGAAAATATTTATCAAAAGTTATTGGAAATGGACGCCATAACATATACAAAAGGCGAAGTCGATATGGCGAAACTGCTCTACAATCTTTTTATGGAGCTGCCATATTTCAAGGAAAATCCTCAAAATTTAAAGCTTGTATCGACCGATGAAAAGAGCATTTTACGCTTCAATCAGGTTTCGATTTTGGAAAAGGGCGAATCAAAAGATGCGGTTTTAATTGTGAACACAATCGACGAGCCGGCACTTTCGGAAAAACTTTCACGCCTCGACATAATGTCGATGAAGGCGACGACTGCCGCACTTTTTAAAATGATGGAGGATTTGTCCGAAAAACTTAAAGAAGGAAAAGTTGTACTTATAAATGTATGCGACAGATATGGCGAACACGAGGGCATAAAAAAGGCGTCGAAATTTGTAAAAGAGCTCAAGGATGAGGGCTACAATTTTAAAGCACTCTTCCAAACTTCGCTTTATCTTTCAAACGGCGAAGAAAGTGTATTCTTCGGCTCACAGGCAATTTTGCGACCGAGCATATTTTTTGCGGGAAAGATGGCGAGAACCACGGCATTTTACGACGGAATCGACCCGGGCTACATTCTCTCGACGATTGTAAGAGACATAACTCTAAACAGTGAGCTAATGGATATTTATCAAAACGAGGTGAGCGAGCCTATTTATGTAAATCGTTTGCTCGTTCCGGGCGGAACGGAGTTTCAAAGTGCTGCTTTCGGATATGTTTCATTCACGACGACAAGTGTGTCGCACTCGATTGTTGGATTTATGAAAGAGTTCAAAAGAGTTCTCACGGAATCTTTGAAAAAGTCGATTGACGAAATAAATACGAAATATGCAAAATATTGTCTTAAACGCGACATAAAATTCACACCGATGAAAAATATGCCGAAGATTTATACTTGGGACGAATATTTGAATGAAGTCGCAACAGTTAGGGGCGAAGTCGTGAATGCGTCTCTAAAAAACAAGTTTAAGAATATGGAAAATCGCGAAGACGATGTTAACCCGAGTGAAATAAGACTTCGAATGGTTCGATATCTATATGACAATTTCAGAACGGCAAACGAGCCTGTTTTGATTTTGTATCTCGAGGAATTTCCTTTCCACAGAGTCGACATCACGGGAACGTCCGATGCACAAAGGGATTTGATGCTTGCGGTCACATCTGCAATAAATGCGATTGACCCGACAATCAAGAGAAGATTTTTCTTCCCTGAAGTGAGCTACAGTTCATTCTTCGATTTTACGGAAGAATATCGCGATTTAAAAGCGGCGACGGAACTTGTGCCGGGAGACAAAAAAGAACATGTGGATATGCTGGATATTAGCAAAGAACTCGGAATTCCGTCGGTTACGATGGGCGCAATGACAAAACTTATAAACGGCGAATATGTTTTTGATGAAGATTATCACTTTAAGAAGTTGCCGAAACTTATGCTAGAGTCGATTTTAAGATTGCTCGACGGTGAAAAGTCGCTATGAAGCAAACCATAAATGTGAATGTTTCGCTCGACTACGACGATTCGGAGATAAAGAGAGCGGCGAAAAAAGATTACAATTTAAAGTTGGAGTCATACGAAATTATAGAAAGAAGTCTCGATGCGAGAAGGAGTGTTTTGAAATTCAATTTGAAGCTTTTGGTGGATTTTGATTTTGAAATAAAGGGCTCCGGAAAATATCGTGAAAAATATAAACCGAGAGTGCTTCCGAAAAACAAATTAAAAGTCGGAATTGTCGGTTTCGGTCCTGCGGGAATTTATGCGGCGCATATTTTAAATCTTGCGGGCTTCGGCGTCGACGTATATGAGCGCGGCTCCGATGTGGACAAGAGAAAAGAGGAAGTCTTTAAATTTATCGAATCAAGAGTTTTAAATCCGGAGTCAAACATCTCTTTCGGGGAAGGCGGCGCCGGCACATTCAGCGACGGTAAGCTCACTTCGAGAAGCAAGGACGACCGCAAAGAGTACGTTAAGGAAACTCTCTATTCATTCGGTGCGCCGGAGGATATAAAGATTATGCACAAGCCTCATATCGGGACTGACATAATGACGGAAGTTATAAAAAATTTCAGAAATGATTTGCTCAAAAGAGGCGTTAATATAAATTTCAATTCGAAAGCTGAGAGACTTATTTTTGAAGGCGAAAAAGTTGTTGGAATTGAGACTGAAACGGGTAAATATTACTATGATATAGTGATACTTGCTATCGGCAATGCAGCAAGGGATACTTTTTTGAATTTAATTGCCGAGGGAGTTAAACTCGAGGGGAAATCTTTTTCGGTCGGGTTTAGAATTGAGCACAGTCAGCTTTTTGTCGACAAGGCGCAGTTTAGAAACTATGTCGGGCACAGAAGACTTTTGCACGGCGAATACAGCTTGACTGCAAAGGCGGGCGACAACGGCGTTTACAGTTTTTGCATGTGTCCGGGAGGAATCGTTGTGCCGAGTGCGAGTGAAGAGTTTCACCTTTCGGTAAACGGCATGAGTTTTCACGACCGTGGACTTCCGAATGCAAACTCGGCGATTGTAAGAACGGTAAACGACATCGAAGATCCGATAAAAGCGATTGAGTATCAAAGAGAAATCGAGCGAAGGGCGTTTATTTTGGGCGGTGAAGACTACACCGCTCCAGCGATTCACGTTCGAGATTTTATAGATAACAAAGAAGCGAAGACTCTTATGAATGTAAGACCAAGCATAAAGACCGGAGTGAGATACACAAAGATTGATGAGATTTTTGAAAAGGGTTTTGCGGACGATTTGAGAAAAGGGCTTCTTCAAATGGACAAAAAGATGAACGGTTTTATTGACGATGCAATAATAACCGCTCCGGAAACAAAGACGAGTTCTCCGGTGCGCATAAATAGGGATGAGTATTTCAGAACGAATATAACGAATCTTTTCGCATGCGGCGAAGGCGCGGGATATGCAGGTGGAATAGTAAGTGCGGCGCTTGACGGACTCAAGTGCGCCGAAAAAATAATGGAGGTAACTATTGATGGAATTTAAGGTTAAGCAAGGACATATA
>OBRT01000327.1_pt1 | contig 13009 bp, 15 predicted proteins | sample 1494891 | NCBI WGS metagenome assembly OBRT01 (sample SAMEA3360688, study PRJEB22359) | human gut metagenome | biome: ENVO:urban biome; feature: ENVO:human-associated habitat; material: ENVO:feces | place: Bangladesh | collected 2011 | reverse complement strand
ATTTTAAAGAAGTTAAATTTTTTCAAATGTTTCGATAATAAAAATAGGAGGAATTATGGATTACAAAAGATTTGGCGACAAAATTATCGCAAGAATTGACAGAACTGAAGAAGTTCACGAAAAATTAAAGGATCTTGCTTTAAAGGAAAATATTAAACTTGCCAGCATTTATGGCATTGGTGCCACAGACGACTTCACTATTGGACTCTTTAGCCTGGCAAAAAGAGATTACAAGGAAAAAAATTTCAAGGGCGAATTTGAAATTCTATCTCTAATTGGTAGCATCACAACCCTAAATGGTGAATACTATCCACACCTTCACATATCTGCATCTGACACTGATGGAAAAGTTTATGGCGGCCATTTAAAGTCTGCCAAGATAAGTGTAACTTGCGAACTAACTATTAATGTAATAGAAGGCACTGTGGAAAGACAAAAGGACGACTACACTGGCATAAATATTTATAAGTTTGATTAGTTTTATTAAAATTTTTAAATAGAGGTGGCTTTTGAAGTCGCTTTTATTTTTTTGCTTTTTTTTGATAAAATAAATTCATTGGAGGTTATTATGACAAATATTTTAGATAGATTTTTAAATTATGTTTCCTTTGAGACAACAAGTGACGAAAGTTCGGATACTTGCCCATCAACAGAAAGACAGTTAAGGCTTGGAAATTTCTTGGTTGAGGAGTTAAAGTCCCTAGGCATTGAGGCAGAGATTGACGAAAATGGCTATGTCTACGGAAAAATCCCTGGCAGGGTAAAAGCCAAGAAGACTGTTGGTTTTATTGCTCACATGGACACTGCTCCCGACATGAGCGGTAGGGATGTAAAGGCAAGGGTCATTGAAAATTATGATGGCTGCGACATAAAATTAAATGAGGATTTCACCACATCTGTCTCAGACTTCCCTTTTTTAAAGGACTTAAAGGGTGAGACTCTTATAACAACTGACGGGGCTACACTCTTAGGTGCAGACGACAAGGCTGGCATAGCCATAATTATTTCTGCTGTGGAAGAACTTTTAAGGGACAAAGATGCCAAATATGGCGACATAAAAATTGCCTTTACACCTGACGAAGAAATCGGCAGAGGTGCCGACAAGTTTGATGTAAAAAAATTTGGGGCAGACTTTGCCTTTACAGTTGATGGCGGCCCTCTTGGCGAGCTTGAATACGAAACTTTTAACGCAGCATCTGCAAAAATCGAAATCCAAGGCAAAAATGTCCACCCAGGTTCTGCCAAGGACACCATGATAAACTCACAGCTAATTGCCATGGAATTTAATTCAATGCTACCAGCAAATGAAAGACCTGAATACACAGAAGGCTATGAGGGCTTTTCCCTCCTTCTTGGCATAGAGGGATCTGTTGAGTTTACAAAAATGAACTACATCATAAGAAATCACTCAAGAGAAAAGTTTGAAGACATGAAAAAATTATTTGAGGACTCTGCAAACTTTTTGAATAAAAAATACGACAAGTGCATAAAACTTGAAATCAAGGACCAATATTACAACATGAGAGAAGTTTTAGAGGAACACATGGAAATAATTGACCTTGCAAAAAGTGCCTTCGAAAAATCTGGCGTCACTCCAAAAATTGGCCCAGTAAGAGGCGGAACTGACGGCTCAAAGTTATCCTTTATGGGTCTTCCCACTCCAAATATCTTCACTGGCGGCTACAATTATCACGGTCGCTACGAACTTGTGAGCCTTGACCAAATGCAAAAGTCCAAGGAAGTTGTCAAAAATATTATCGAGCTTCTAGCTGAATAAGAATTACATTAAAAAAGACCATCATGCACTTTGATGGTCTTTCTTTATAAACTTAATATTCACTATTTACTTCTCCATCTTTAACTTCATTTTCATTAGAATTAGAAACAGAAGTAGAATTTTCTTCTTTCACAGCCTCTTCCTTTAATTTTTCTCTAAGCTTTTTATCTCTAATTTTTTGCTCAATAGCTGCCCTTTCTTCCTCTGTCATATTCTTAAGCTCTTCTTCAGTATAATTTAAGTCTTCTTCACTTGTTTCAGACTCCTTTTCTCTCAGTCTTACAAGTTCATGGGCTTCATAAGTTGCACTATCTTTGTCAACAAAATATAGGGGTGAACCCTTTTTAGTAGTGCCTTCCACAGTTTTCATGCCGATATTTTCCTTGTCCAGAGTTATGCCATAGTAGGCAAGATAGGAAAGCTGACCGTAGTTCATGTCCGTCTCAATGTGTTTATTGGCAATGGAAACAAGTTTTGGAACTTTCAAAAGCATTTTAGGTGACTTCATCTTGTCAAAAATCTTCATGATGAAATCTTGTTGCGCCTTAATCCTGTCAAGGTCTTGATTCTTGTAAGGTTTTCTAATTCTAAGATACTTTACAGAGTCTTCTCCATTTAAGAGGTGAAGACCTTCTTCAAAATTAATTTCAAGAGGTGGTATAGTTGATGGATCTGTGTACTTGTATTCTGGCGTGTAAACTTCCACTCCGCCAATGGCATCTACAAGCTCCTTCACTGCCTCATAGTTTACTGTAACATAATGGTCAATTTTTACTCCCATAAAGTCTTCTACACTTGAAACTTGAAGGTCAATGCCTCCACGAGCATAGGCTGCATTCATCCTATAATTGTCGTAGCCCTTTATCTTGTAGTATGTATCTCTTGGTATGGATAAAAGTCTAACTCTGTCGTACTTTGGATCGATAGATAAGAGCATAATTGTGTCTGCCCTCTTAGAGTCCTCGTCCTTTTCATAAGTAACTTGGCTGGAATCAAGTCCAACTAATAAAATATTTACAATGTCCTCATTGTCATTAAAGACAGTAATTTTTTCAGGCTCAGCAACTTCTTCTTTATTTATAATTTTTTTATTGTCATCTAATTTTTTTCCCCTTGGCATAAATATAAATGTAAGTCCTAGTGCTCCAAGGAGGAGTATAACTGTAAGGAATACAAATATTCTGTAAATATATTTCATATTGACCTCCTAAACTAAGTCTATATAAAAATTAATAAATTTTCAATACTTTTTGCTTGCATGATATTGTGAAAATACTTTGGGTAAAAGATAAATATGAAAATATTATTAGACGCAGACGGTTCACCAGTGCGTGAAATATGTGAAAGACTCTGCCAAAAATACGGTGCAAGGCTTCTCTTGGTAAAAAATTATAGCCAGGACTTCTTGCCAACTTATGGCGAAGTCATTAGCGTTGACATCTCCAAGGAGGCAGCCGACATCTACATTGCCAATCATGCAAAAAGTAAAGACCTGGTCATAACAAATGACAAGGGTCTATCTTCCCTTGCCCTTTCAAAAAAGGCAAGAGTCATGGACTTTCAAGGTAACTTCATAGACGATGACAACATAGTAGCCATGCTAGAAAGCCGTCACTTTAAGATAAAAATGCGAGAGAGACAAGTTTATTTTAATATTGCAAAAAGAGATAATAGTGCCGATGAAGAATTTTATAGGGCCCTAGATAAATTTTTGGAGGAAAATAATATGCTTACACTATTTGTTTCAAGCCTCTGCCCAGACTGTCCACCTGCAATTGCAGCAGTAAAAGAAAAAAATTTGGACTGCGAAATTGTAGACATAACGGCATCAATGGCAAACTTGAAAAGATTTTTAAAGGAGAGGGACTTCTCCGAGGACTTTGACGAAATTGTTGAAGAAAATCGCGTTGGCGTGCCTGCACTTAAGCGCGACGACGAATTTTACTTTTTTGATGGAAACTTAGATGAATTTTTAGAGGGATAATATGGATTTTAATGAATTTAAAGAATTGGCGAAAAAAAGAGAGTCATGTAGAGACTATGACCCAGATAGAGAAGTTGAAATAGAAAAAATTGAGGCTTGCCTTGAAACTATGAAGCTTGCACCATCAGCTTGTAATGCACAGCCCTACTACTATTACCTTGTCCGCGGCGACGATGCAAAAAACCTTTCAAAATACTTTCAACTTGGCAAGATGAACTCCTTTACAAAGGATGTATCTGCCTTTGCCATTGTCACAGAAGAAAATTACAACTTGTCTGCCAAGATTGGCTCAAGTGTAAAGAATCAAGATTACAAGTCCATTGACATAGGCATTTCTGCCGCCTACTTTACAGCAGAAGCCACAAGCCTTGGACTATCAACTTGTATAATCGGTTGGTTTGACGAAGAAAAGTTGCAAAAATTTTTAAAGACTAAGAGCAAAATCAGACTTGTAATAGCTATTGGCTACGCAAAAAATGACGATTTGCGCGAGAAAAAAAGAAAGACATCTGATGCGTTATACAAAATAATTTCAGAAGGCTGATAAAAAGAAAACTAGGTTCATGTGGACCTAGTTTTTTTACATTATGGGTTTGATGTAGCCAAGCTCCATGGCAGTGTTATAAGCCTCAACAAGGTTTTTCGCCCCAAGCTTTGCGTAAATATTTGCTATGTGATTGTAGAGGGTCCTTTCGCTTATGAAAAGTTTCTCTGCAATTTCTTTTTTTGTCATACCCTTTACAAGTTCAGTCAAAATTTCTTCCTCTCTTTTTGTGAGGGCTTCGAAAAGGTCAGGCCCTTGATCTTTAGATAAAATTTTTTCATCTCTATAGACTCTTTCTAGCCTTTCAATTAATTCATCCACTTCCACAGACTTATTTATAAAGTCTCTGGCGCCCTTTTCCTCTGCTTTTCTTTTGTAGTTAATCATGTCGTAAGAAGTCAAAATTACAACTTTTTTATTTTTGTCAAAGTCATAAATTTTATCCAAGATGTCAAAGCCCGTCTCATCTCTCTTTAAATTTATGTCCACAAGAAAAATGTCATAGTCCTTTTTCATTTCAGCATAAAATTTTTCCACTTCATTTGTGTAAAAGCAAGAGATTCCCCTTTCTTCCAAGAGGAGCCTTAAGCTCTCGCCAAAAATTTTGTGGTCATCTAATAAAAGAATCTTCATCTCTAAACCTTCTCAATCTTATTTTCGTGTAAAGGGTCCTTCCCCTGTCCTCGTAGGAAATTTCGCCTTCATTCGAGGAAATTAGCATCTTCAAAAGTAGAACCCCCCTCTTTGAATCCCCTATGTTTTTAAAGTCCTCTTCAGCCATGCCGTCGCTTTCCACTTCCATAATTATAAAGTCCCTATCTTCATAGAGTCTGTAAAAAATATAGGTGGCCTCTGAATGCTTGTAGATGTTGTTGACAAGCTCCTTAGAAATTAGGACAATTAATTTTACCTCCTCGCCCCTTAAATTTTCTAAGGCACTTGAAATTTTTTTGTCAATTTTTGGAGTCTTATAAGGATAAAGGCTAGCCACATTTTCAAAGATGCCATGAATATTTTCTTCCATGCCAAAGTCTTCAAAGAGACTTGTCTGATAAAACTTCATAATTTTTCTCAGTCTTTCATTTAATTTTGTAAGCAAGTCGCTTGCCTCATGGACCCTAGGCTCTTTTAGGCTCAAATAATTTTTGGCAGCAAAAATATCTTGTAGGACCTCGTCATGGATTAGCCTTGCAAAATTTTCCCTTTCACTTGCCAGGTACTGAGACATGTAAAATAATTTAAAGGTCTTGTCGTAGACATCTTCCCTATCCTTTAAGAATAGGAAAAAGAAAAGGCAGCAGGCAAAAAATATAACTTGATTAAAAATATTTATGACAAGGACATCAAGGTCCAAGAGATAAGTTAAAATCATAATCACGCAAATGAAGATTCCCGTAAAGACCTGAGTCATCTTTTTTGAAATTGGAAGAATACTTATGTAAAAAGTCTTCTCTTTTCGATAGTTTTTCACTATATAAAAAAATGAAGTCACAAGTCCTAGCCCAAGGCAAATTAAAAAATTAAAATTTTTATTTAGGGCAAGGGCAAAAAATAAGAGTGAGGCAAAAATATAAAGTCCGTCAGTTTTTTTTTCCTCTTTCTTAGTAATTTCTGTGTAAATGAAGCCATAAATAATTAGGATTAATCCTGCTGAAGTTAAATTTATTATTGGATCCTTGCCTGTAATTTCGCCTGTCTTATAGAGGTAGGACCAATAAAAAATCAGGGCGGCATGTGAAATTATTATTTTTAAAATTCTCTTATAGATCAAAAGTAGGTCACCGCAATCCTTTCCTTGCTTGTCTTTATTGCCACAAAAATATTTGCAAAAATTAAAATTAAAAACTTGCTTATCAAGTACAATTTTATCACAGAAGTGAAAATATAAATATTAGTTGAGACTATTAGTACAAGGCCTCCAAGAAAAAATATCTCCTTTTGGATCCCAGCCATCTTGTTCATGTTTTCTGTATTTAAAATTTTTAAAATTAAAAAACTTGTGTAAAGGCTAGCTGTAAGTAGGAAGTTTAAATTTTCAAGGACCCCAATCCTTGTCTTCAAAGCAAAAAATATTAGGGAAGGCAAAAGCGTAATGAGGCTTGAAAAAAATAAGGTCCCAAAATATTTTTCTAGCAAAAACTTTATGGAGACGCCATTGGCAAGAAGAAATTCTAATTTTTTCCTGGCCTTGTCTTCTTGAAGGGTCCCCTTGGAGAACTCTAAGGCAAAAACTAAAAAGAGGAGGGCGAGACCCTCTAGACCCATGAGCCTTGATAGACTTGTGTTTTTTTCAAGAGATGCCCTTGATAGAAAGGTGAAAATAAGTCCAAAGAAACCCATTAAGAGGGCATTCCTGTCCAGGATTTTCTTTAGGTCAAGACCAATTAATTTTAAGACCACTCTGCCTTCACCTCCATTACATTTTCATTTTCCAATTTTCTAACTTTGTAAAAAGAATAAAGTCCTAAAAGAAGGCCAATAATTACATTTGCAAGAATTAAAAATAGGCTTAAGTCCAAATTTATAAGGCATGGAAAATTTAAAATCCTTCCAGAAAAATTTCCCAAGAGATAAATCATAAGACTTGTGCTAAAGAAAACTATATTTTTGAAAAACTTAAAATTCTTCCTATACATTGCCCTTATGTTAAGGGTCAAGATCAAAAAATAATGAAGGGTGATACATGTTAGGTAAAGGACGATAAAGGATTTGTCCAAGTCACAAATCACATAAGTTCCAAAAAAAGTTACAAAGGAAGCAAGAGATGAAAGCCTCCAGTTTTCTATTGAATAAGCCTTTATTATCTCTCTTACATCAAGTCCTGTCCCCAATAAAAACTCCAACCTGCCACTTAGCTTGTCCCTGAGACTTAAATTTACAAGAATAGTGTTGGATCCAATTATTCCAAAGCCAAGTATGAGTGCATAGGCCATTAAGATGATAAAATCCTCTCCCCTTGCCCTAAAGAGAAACTTGTAAAGGGCAAAGAGGTAGAAAAGCGCAAGTAGGAAAAATAAAATTGTGTTAATCATCACTTCTTTGTCCCTAAAAATAATGTATCTTGCCGCTTTATTTAAATCCTTGTCCTTCATTTTGACCCCTCCTCTATAAATAAGTCCTCAAGATCTTCTCCAAGCTCTGAAATTTCTCTGGTGAATAAAATTTTCCCATCTTTAATCATGGTAACTTTATCTGCAACTTTTTCTATCTCTGACAAGTCGTGAGAGGTTATGACAAGGGTCTTGCCTTCCTCCTTTAAGCTGGCAATAATTTTTCTAATTTCCACTCGAGAAAGGGGATCCACGCCAGAAGTTACTTCGTCTAAAAAGATTATGTCCCTATCCATTAGGACAATAATTAGAAGAGATAATTTCCTCTTCATGCCCTTGGAATAAGTTGCAACTTTTCTATTAAGGTCATCTGTAATCCCTAGTAGGTCAGAATATTTTATGTAATTTTCCTTATCTATTCCAAAATAAAGGGAGAAGATATTTATATTTTCCATGCCAGTTTTTTCCTCATAGAGGTAGTCATTTTCAAGTAGCATAGCATAGGAAGCCCTGACTTCCACATGACCTTGGCACTTATAAATGCCCGTCAAAATCCTCAGTAGGCTTGTCTTTCCTGACCCATTTGGTCCAACAAGGGCATGGACAGTATTTTTTTCCACAGAAAAAGAAAAATCACAAAAGAGTTTTTTGCCCTTAAAGTTTTTCTCAATATTTTTTACAAGTATTATGTCTTCCATATTGCCTCCTTGTGCAAGCTCCCTGTGATTTTTATTTTTCTATTCTGTTTTTAATTTTAAATTTAAAAATTCAAAAATTTTAAGATGCAGCCCAAAAATATTAAAATGATGCCCAAAAATTTTTTCTTTTTACTATCTTTTTCCAGGATAAAACTTGCAAATATAAAAATTCCAACAAATAAAATAAGGTTTGATGCTGTCAAGTATTTCATAACTTATCTCCATTCTAGTTTTTTAAAATCTGAATTTCATGAGTAATAACTGCAAATATTAAAAAAAGTGTAGGCAGTCCACCTACACTTAAAATATATTTTTTAGTTCTTAAAGCTGTGAACGGGAGCTGGTATAAAGCCACCGCGGTTTGCAAATCTTTCACTGCTTCCCGCATGGACTGGAATTATTGGAGCTGAACCAAGTAGTCCGCCAAAGGTTGCTTCTTCGCCAACGCCCTTTCCTATTACTGGGATGAGTCTAACGGCAGTTGTCTTTTGATTTATAATTCCAATCATGGCTTCGTCGGCAATTATGGCAGCAAGTGTTGATGCCTTAGTGTCTCCTGGAATTGCAATCATGTCGAGACCAACTGAGCACACGCAAGTCATGGCTTCAAGTTTATCTAGTCCAATATGACCATTTCTTGCAGCTTCTATCATGCCCTCGTCTTCACTTACTGGTATGAAGGCACCAGAAAGTCCGCCAACATGGTCAGATGCCATGATGCCACCTTTTTTCACTGCGTCATTTAACATGGCAAGGGCAGCTGTAGTTCCATGTCCTCCTGCAAATTCTACGCCAATTTCTTCTAGGATTCTTGCAACAGAATCGCCAATAGCTGGTGTTGGTGCAAGGGACAAGTCAATTGTGCCAAAGGGAACTCCCACCTTATTGGCAACTTCTGTGCCGATTAGTTCGCCAAGCCTTGTGATTTTAAAGGCAGTCTTCTTAATAGTTTCTGAAACTACATCAAAGCTTTCGCCCTTGACTTTTTCTAGGGCATACTTAACTACGCCTGGACCAGATACTCCAACATGAAGGACTACATCGCCCATGCCAACCCCGTGAAAGGCTCCTGCCATAAAGGGATTGTCTTCCACTGCATTGGCAAAGACAACGAGTTTTGCACAGCCAATGGAGTCTGCATCCTTAGTATTTTCTGCAGTGGCAACAATTTTTTCGCCAATTAATTTAACTGCATCCATGTTTAGACCTTTTTTTGTTGTCCCAACATTTACTGAAGCACAAACTTTTTCTGTTTCAGCAAGGGCTCGAGGAATAGAATTTATTAAAATTTCATCAGCTGGTGTCATCTCTCCATGAACTAGGGCAGAAAAACCACCTATGAAGTCAACGCCAATTTCCTTGGCAGCCCTATCCAGTGTCCTTGCAAATTCTGTGTAGTCTTTTTCTTCAGTTGCCCCTGCTATAAGTGCAATAGGTGTAACTGAAACTCTCTTGTTTACAATTTCTACACCATATTTTTTGCCGATTTCATTGGCGTATTCAACTAAGTGCTTGCCGTACTTAATAATTTTATTGTAAATTTTTTCGCGAGCAGCCTCGCCATCTTTATCTATACAGTCTAAAAGTGATATGCCAAGAGTTACAGTCCTAATGTCTAGGTTCTCTTGGTCAAGCATCCTAACTGTCTCTAATATTCTTCTCTTATCCATAATAGCTCCTTAAATTTGGTGCATCTTGTCGAAGATACCTTGGTGTTGAACCCTAATAGAAAGATCTAGTTCTTCGCCAAGTTTTTCGTAGGCGTCAACAACTTCTTGGAACTCAACATTCATCTTAGTCAAGTCAACTATTACAATCATTGTAAAGTAGTCGTCTAAAATTGTTTGTGTGATGTCCACAATATTTAGATCGAATTCCACCATCTTCTTTACTACTTCATATACAATACCGATTTTGTCACTACCAATAACAGTTATTACAGCTCTCATAGCATCCCCCTTATTTAAAATTACAACCATTATACCATAATTTAAGCCTTTAATATTATTTTTGTAATTGAATCTCCTTTTGTTTTATTATATTATAAGTTAAAAGGGTGGTAATATGAAAAAATTTAAAATCATTATAATTTCTTTAATTGCAATTTTATTTTTCACTGCTTGTGGCAAAAATAAAAATTCCAATAAAGAAGAAGTGGCTGAAAAAAATAAAGTTGAAGAAAGTGAAAAGGAAAAAGTAAATGAGCCAGAAATAAAACTCCTTATTGCAAGAGAAAATCTTGACGAGTCTAGTGAAAAATTTCCTCTTGCAGAAATTCTTGGCGACTTGACTTTAGATGACTACGAAAGAATTTTTATGGGAGTAAGCTTTAATAACAAGGACACACAAAAGACTGAAGATAAAGCAGGAGATCTAATAATTTATTCTCATGGTAGAATAGTTAAACTTTCCAAGGAAAAAGTAAATGGTTTTTATAAAAACGAAGAAATTAGAAAAGAAAATTCAAAATTAATTGAGTCTAAGAATAATTTAAGGGAAAAGGCCCTAGGACTTCTACTTTCAAATCAAGTTCAAAATATTGAAACTATGAAGAACCCTGGCGACTACCAAATTTATTATACAAATCTTGTTAAGGACTTCTTTGAAGATGGAAAATTAATTTTTCTTGCAATTGTAACTAACGAAAATTATTCCTACAAGAATGGAATTTTTAATCAAGAATCTGGCTACACTACTCCCGTAGAAATTAGGTATGTCTTAGATGGCGATAAGAATTTTGTCTTTGATGAAAAGATTGAAGCTATGGATGGGGCAGGATACGGACCTTCTATTGAAAAAATGGCTCGCGGTGACGATGACATCTCTGGCAAATTGATGTTTTCTGATAGGAGAAAGGAACACTATGATAGATTGATGGAAGAATTATTTTACAAGGCTCAGGAAAGTGGACTAAAGGACTTCACCCACAAACTTGAAGAGATTCCTGGCTACGAAAAAGATGTGGTCTACATTGAAAAGGGTCCAAACCATTACCCAGGCACAATAGAAGTTGCCAAGAAAAAAGATTACGAAGAGGCAAAAAAGAAAGTAGGAACAGAAAACTGGCCTCACTGCGACGGAGTAGTTTATCACAAGGACACTGGCATAGCAGTTAAAGGCATAATCGACTACTTTGAATAGAGAACAAATCAAATAACCCTTGCTAAAAATCTAGCAAGGGTATTTTTGTGTCCATATAAAATTTTTTGCTCTTATTATTTGCAAGCCTCAATAAATTTTTTAAAGATCATATTCATTTCCTCATTGTCGTACATCATTTCTGGATGCCACTGTACTCCTAGGACAAATTTTTTGTCCTCAAGATAAGCTGCTTCAACAAGTCCTTCTTCTGAAAGTGCGGCAATCTTTAAGCCCCTTCCTAGTTCATTTATGCCTTGGTGGTGGTAGGAGTTTGTCCAAATTTCATCTCTCTTAAAAATTTCATAGAGAGGAGAATTTTCAAAAATTTTTAATAAATGTGAGGGCTCATTTCTCAGTGAATTGTTAAGTGAGTGGGCAGGGAAGCCTGCTGAAGGCAAGTCTTGGTGAATGGATCCGCCAAGAGTGACATTTAAAATTTGAAGACCTCTACATATTCCAAGTATAGGTAGGTCCCTTTCAAGGGCATACTCTGTCATAAAAATTTCTTGGTGGTCTCTTAGGTTGTCAAAGTTCCCAGCCTTTCCGCTGTTTCTTTCTTTATAGATTCTCGGGTTTACATCGTGACCGCCAGATAAAAGTAGTCCGTCAACCTTATCAAGGATAAGACTCATGTCCTCTATGCTTTTTATGTTTGGAATTAAAATTGGCAGGCCGCCATTTCTTTCTATTGCTCTAATATAATCTGCTGCCACAAGTTGCCAGTCTTGACCCTCCGCTCCAATCTCGCCAACATCTTTTTGAGAAAGTTCCCTAAGTGAATTAACAGAAATTCCTATAATTTTTTTCATAATTTTCCTCCCTTAAATTCCCTTTAATTATATCAAAGAGAATCCTTCTTGATAATAGCTAAACTTCTATTTTGTCTTTCTTGATTAAAAAATAGGGCTGATATATAATTTAGGAGTTAGAGGTGTTTTATGAACTTAAAGAGACAATTTTTCAAATTTGTTATCCCATCAATAATTGCTATGTGGGTCTTTTCAATTTACACAATTGTCGATGGATTTTTTGTAGCAAATTTTGCAGGTGAATTAGAATTATCTGCAGTGACAATAGTTATTCCCTATGTGAATTTTCTCTTTGCCATTGCCATTATAACAGGCGTTGGGTCACAAACCATAATTGGCATTGAGCTTGGAAAGGGAAATAGAGACGAGGCAAATAAGGTCTTTACCTTTATTCTTATTTTTATACTTGCCTTTGCAGGTCTTCTTGCCGCCCTTGCACTGATTTTTATGGATAAAATAATTTTATTTTTGGGGGCAAACTCAACCTTATTTCAACTGTCTCACGATTATTTATCTGTGATTGTATTCTTCTCTCCCTTTTATATAATTTCCTATGCCTTTGAAGTCTTGGTAAAGGTAGATGGCTTTCCAAGGACTGCAATAATTGGTGCAGTTTCTGCCTGCCTGACAAATATTATTTTAGATTATATTTTAATAGACAAGTTTCACTTGGGAGTGAGAGGTGCAGCTCTTGCTACGGGCATTGCACAGTTCTTATCTTGCGTCATTTTTTTCCTTCACTTTAGAGCTGCCAAGGGTTACCTTCGCTTTGTGAAAATTAAAATGGCTGTAAAAGAAATTTTGTCCTATTTAAAGACAACTATTGCCTATGGCTTTGGCGAATTTATTTCTGAACTTAACACAGCAACCTTTGTCTTTATTTTTAACTTATTTATAATAAAATACATCTCGCCAGAATTTTTATCTGCCTATGCAGTTATAAATTATCTTTCCGTCTTTGCAAACTCAACCTTCCAAGGAGTTTGCCACGGAACTCTGCCACTCC
>OBRT01000324.1_pt1 | contig 13070 bp, 9 predicted proteins | sample 1494891 | NCBI WGS metagenome assembly OBRT01 (sample SAMEA3360688, study PRJEB22359) | human gut metagenome | biome: ENVO:urban biome; feature: ENVO:human-associated habitat; material: ENVO:feces | place: Bangladesh | collected 2011 | reverse complement strand
TTTTTTTGATTGGCAATAAGCATGGAACTACTATTTTAACCGCTGCCGATAGCACAGCTTTTGTAGGTAATCAAACTGGAAAGATGCGTTATAATGTGCCTGAGGCTCGTAGTTTCATATTAGAAGACGGTCAGAAAATTGAATTGTTTCCCTTTGACCCGAACACAGCAGACAGCATTCAGTTGCAACGTTTGGGTCTTGCTCCTTACCAAATTCGTAACATTTATAAGTACAGAGCCAAAGGAGGCGTGTTCCGTTCGCCTCAATCATTTGCAAAAGTTTATGGTTTGACACGCAAACAGTATCGGCTTTTAGAACCTTATATCACCATTGGCGACGATTATCAACCCGCTTTCACCATGGCAACCATACGAGGTTATGAGCAAGAACGACAGGAAGAACAGCGTAAATTACATGAGGCTTATGAGGCATACAAGCAGAACGATGCCTACAAACCTTATAAAAAGTATGACCGAGATACGATTCGTTATCCTATAAAGATAAAGTTAGGCGAACATATTAACCTTGCTTCGGCTGATACAACCATGCTGAAAAAGGTTCCTGGCATAGGCTCTGGTTGGGCAAAAGCTATTGTTAGTTATGGTGAACGCCTTGGTGGATATGTGAATGTAGGGCAATTGAAAGAAATAGAGGACTTCCCTTTGGAATCATTACCATTCTTTGAAGTGCGTAATATCCACACGAAACGATTAAATTTGAATACGCTTTCTGTTCAACAACTGCGTCGTCACCCTTACATTAACTTTTATATGGCACGCCAAATTGTTGATTATCGCCGCTTGAAGGGTAAGCTGACTAACCTTTCTCAACTTCGTTTGTTGAAAGATTTCCCTCCCGAAGTAATTGAAAGATTGCAGCCTTACGTTTGTTTTTAGCCTTCCAACACGTTTAAATCAAGTCTTCGTAGGCTTGATTCATTTCGTTCATGAGGGTTTCAAAGTTATCAGAGTTGAGTGAAACACGGCGGAAAATCATTTCAAGGTTGTCGCCTTCTAACGAAATGGGTTCATCGTGAAGCAATGTAACCATACCTTGCAACATTAATTTAAAGACAGTTGCTTGATGAAGGGTTTTGATTTCGGGGTTAGCAGCTTGCAAACTTGTGCTATAAGCCATCATTTGCGTGCGCACCATTGACCTTATAGCCAACGGAACGCTTATAACTTCAAGTTCTTCTGTACCTTTTTCGTAGGTTTCGAAGAATGTTTTCATGGGTTGCAATCTGCCTATTAGCAACGCTGTCATTTGTGTTTGATATTCTTTGATGACTGCATCGTATATTGCTTTTGCCCCACAAGCATAACGAAGCAAGAGCTTTGGCGATGTTGCATTGCTAAATTTACGTTTCTTCATGTCTGCTGCAACATCTTCGAGGTTATCATAGTTTAGTCGAATCAATATTGGAAACATGACAGACACAAAACAAGCCGACAACGTTTCGTAGTTGTCGGCTATTATTTGTTTATATTCTACTGGCTTTAGGTCTGTTCTTCCAGGTTGTTTTGCATCGATTTGTCCGTTTATAAAGCCTTGAAAGAACCCTCTAACCATTGCTGCTACTACTTTAAAGCGGCTTATAGTTGTTATGCGCATATATGTTTTCTTTTATCTATGTCCTCCGAACGAACCACCAGAATTAGACTTACTGTTTGGTGCTGCATTGGGTTGGGCCTTTGAATTAGAACTACCTGAGTCGAAAGAGCTGCGGTTGCTGCCTCCGAACGAACTGCGGTTGCCCCCAAACGAACTGCGGTTGCCTCCGAACGAACTATTGTTTGTATTGTTCTTGTTAAAGTTTCCTCTTTCAAAAGTAGAGTTGTTCCAATTGCGTTTGTCGTTTCCAAATTGGCTATTGTTGTTATTTGGTTTACGATTTCCAACCCCAAAGGTACTATTTCTATTTGAATTATCATTACGTCTTTGCGTTCCAAATCGACTTTGTTGGCTATTTGGGCTACCTTGTCCGTATGTTCCACCGTTTCTGCGTTGTTGGTTTCCAAACGAAGAAGTGTTGCTGTTGTATCGGCTTGTATTGGCTGGCGCACTGTAACGAGAATTGTCATTTGCGAAATTGCCACGATTGATGACAACAGGACTGCCGTCGCGTCTGCCAAAACGTCCTGCATAATAGCTATTTCCGTAACGGCTGTGTCCACCACGATATGAACTGTAAACGCTTGGACGGCTGCGATAGTAATAGCGAGGATTGTCGTAACGACTATAAATGCTAAATACGTAAGCATCGTTGTACCAATAAACAGGGCGGTAGAAGTAGTCCATGTTTACAAAATAATTGTATTGTTGCGGACTCAAAACATAGAAGAGGTCTGTGTTTCTTAACGCCCATAAATCGCCATATAAAGAGCTTTCTCCGCGCATATTTAATAAATAATCGAGGTTAATCTCGTAGATTGCTTCGTATTGCAATTCGTTTAGCCCCAATTCGTAAGCCATTTTATCGGAAAGGAACAAGGCTTGCTGGCGAGCTTGCTCGTAATTTAAACTTGCATACCCACGATTAGCACCGTAACCCACACCGTAGCCAGCATCGTAAACGGCTCCACCAGTAGAATAAACTGTGCCTACTGAACCACCATCGAGGGCGAGTAATGTGTCGCAAGAAGTGAGGCTCATCAATGTTGCAATGGCACTCACGAATAATATATACTGACGTTTCATGACTTTTATATTTTAAATTGTTCTTAATTCAATGTTATAGTGCAAAAGTAAGACTAATATTTTATTCTCACAAGGGTTAAAACCTACATAGAAGGGGGAAATCCCTACTTTTTATTAATATTTCTTCTATTTTTGAATAAAGGTGGATTCTATCACCTATTATAGGTATGTTTCTGAAAAATATTTACCTAAAAAAAAGGTATTGCTTATATCCTATTATATAAATATCTTTGCGCCGTTTAAATTTATTAATTATATGAAACGGACTTTTATTCTATTTTTTTGGTATGCTTTGTAGCATTCTCTCGTTTGCACAAGGCACTGATGCTATGCTTTTTGGCGATGTTAAAGCCAAAGAAACAGGGGAACACCTTCCTTACGCTATGATTAGCGTAAAAGGAACTACCCTAAAAACAAAATGTGATGCAAGTGGACACTTTAAAATGTCTGATTTGCCATTAGGAAAGCAAATTGTTGTTGCTAATCTTGATGGTTTTCAAGAGCAAGAAATCGAAGTGGAAATGGTACAAGGAAAAGGTACTGCGGTTTATTTCAAGCTCGAAAAAGATGTTTTAGAGTTGAGCCAAGTGGTTGTAACGGGTACACGAACAGAGCATTTTGTAAAGAATGTGCCAATTCGTACAGAGGTTCTTACATCACAATCATTGAATCGTAAAAATGCACAAAACCTTTATGACGCTTTAGAAGGTGTGCCTGGTATTCGTGTTGAGCAACAATGCCAATTCTGCAACTTCTCTATGGTGCGTATGCAAGGTTTGGGTGCTGAACACACACAGGTGTTGCTTGACGGCGAACCAGTTTATTCTGGACTTGCTGGTGTCTATGGTTTGCAACAAATGGGTACAAAAGATATAGACCGATTGGAAATTGTAAAGGGTGCAGGCTCTGCGCTTTATGGTAGTAGTGCGGTGGCTGGTGCCATCAACATTATCTCTAAGGAGCCTACTTTCGAGCCTTCTGTGAATGCAGATATACAAATGGGTAACTTCGGACGCAAGAGTTACAAGGGTTCAGGTTCTATGCGCTATAAGAATGTTGGTTTGTTAGTAACCGCTCAACGCACCGAAGACGATGCTATTGACCAAACTCAAGACGGATTAACTCGTAAGGAAGTTAAAAATAAAGACTAGGTTTCAGACCGTGTTTACAGTTTGATGAATAATGTAGGCGCAAGTATTTATTTCTACAATCCGTTTACTAAAAACGATAAACTCGTTATTCGTGCAAAGGCTTTAGACGAGTTGCGTTATGGTGGAAATATGAAAGACAATCTTTATTTAAACCCTTTTTCTGCTGGAACTGAGAATATTCGCACCAATCGTTTGAGTACTGATTTGGCTTATACACTGCCTATTGGCTCACGTTCAGAATTGAATCTCGCCATGGCATACGTTCACCATAAGCGTAATGCAACCAATGATACCTTCCTTTCTAATTATCAGGAAGCTACAAAAGATGCTGCTAACCCTGACGGAGTTAGTCCTGACGTAGAAATGATGCGCCCTTACATTGCAAAGGAAAATACATTTACTCCTTCGCTTACTTTCACTTCTATCCTCGGCAACCACACTTTGTTGGCTGGTGTACAAGGTTATTTCACACGTTTGCGTGAAACTGGTCTTTACATCATCTCTGCTGAAGAAGAAAAAGCTAACCCTTACTTCGGTGTTCCTTACACTTCTATCGGTAAGAAGCACGCTAACGAGGTTGGTTTCTTCTTACAAGACGAATGGAACATATTGCCAAATCTTACAGTAGTGCCAGGTTTGCGTGTAGATTCTCACCGCTCTGGCGAAGAGTATGACACAAGCGTAAAGGTTTCTGACGTTGCTTTCCCAAAAACTAAGTTCAACAAAACATCGTTCAACCCTCGTTTGGCTATCAAGTATGCGATAAGTCCTGCTTTCGTACTCCGTGCTAACTTTGGTACAGGTTTCCGTGCTCCATACGGTTTCTCTGAAGATTTGCACCTCTGTTCAGGTTCTCCACGTGTTTGGAAATCATCAAATCTTAAAGGCGAACGCTCTATTAGCTACAACCTTTCTGCCGACTACTATGGTAAGAACGTACAACTCAGTGCTAATATCTTCCGTACTGACTTGCAAGACAAAATACAATTTGCTCCTGCAACAGAAGAAGTAAAGAAGTTTGGTTACACTTACCAATGGGAAAATGTTGATGATGCATACGTTCAAGGTATTGAATTGAGTGCAAAGTGGAATCCATTTAAAAATTTCAAGACAGGTTTGAACTGGACTATCAATGAAGGTAAATTCAAACACGAACGTGCAGAATGGTCAGATGCTGAATCTGACGAATGCAAAGAAGCTCCAGGACGTTTGGCATACGCTAAAGACAGCAAGTATATCTCTCGTTTCCCTGCTATGACAGGCGATTTGAGCCTCGAATATACTCCTGGTACATGGTCATTCTCTATTACAAGCTCTTTGCAAGGAAGAATGTATATCGACTATAACTCTGAAGATGCGCCTAAAACATCAAAGATTAAGAAGACCGATACTTTCACTTTGTGGAATGCTCGTGTATCAAAGCGCATCGGTGCGTTCAACATCTATGCTGGTGGTAAAAACATTTTTAGCTACGTTCAAGACGAAAAGCATGGCGACGACGCTGCTTTCATGTATGCTCCAGTCTATGGTGCAACATGGTATGCTGGGGTTAGTATCACACTTTAAGCGAAAATAAAATTTTTAGCATACGCCTTAAAAAGCAAAAGTGCCTGTTTTGGAGTTCAAAACAGGCACTTTTTATGGTTAAAACAGCCTATATGCTATTATGATGAGAATATCGTTTTAGCCCATAGCATCAATTGACCTGCATAAAGAAATACTTTCTGCCCTAATTTCGTATTGAAATGTACTTTTAAGCAAAGAAAAACAAAATGAAAGGAAAGTGAATATATAAGCAAAAATTGTTAAGAAATTGTAATGTGATATGTAAAAGAATTGTTTTAAATCCTTATTTCCGCAAACAATTTCCTTGTTTGTTTCAAAACTTGCTTGCGTCTCATTTAACCCTACGAGAAAGATCGATTTATCATCTTTTGCTCAACTTACCACAAATAGGTTGGTTATTGGACACAAGTTCCCTATGTGTTTGGTCGTCTCGCGCCCGAAAGTGGCATAGCGGCGAAATCTCGCCCTTTTTGGAGGTGTTCTCGAATAAATTACGTAATTTTGCAAAAATTAATAAATTAACCTATGCTTGGAGCAATTATCGGCGATATCGTTGGCTCTCGCTTCGAATTCGCCAATGTCAAAGCCCGGAACTTTGAGCTGTTATCCCCGGAGTGCAGCTTCACCGACGACACTATCTGCACCGTCGCGGTGGCGGATGCCATTCTTCATGGCGTTCCCTACCGTGACTCCCTGCTCGATTGGTGTCGCCGCTATCCTCATCCTATGGGGTCGTATGGAGGCTCGTTCTCCCGGTGGCTCTCGTCGCCCGACCATCAGCCCTATGACTCGTGGGGGAATGGCGCAGCTATGCGCGTCTCTCCTGTGGCATGGGCGTTCAGCGATTACGATATCGTTCTCCGTGAGGCTCTTGCGACCGCCCTGCCGACCTACAACCACCCGGATGGTCTTGTCGGTGCGTCGGTGGTAGCTTGCGGCATCTTCCTCCTCCGAACCATGAACCGTCCCTCTTTCCTCAGTGGCGAGCTTGCCCAGCTCGTGCGTCGTGCCTATGGAGATGATTACGCGGAGCGTGTTCCTGCTCCCGGTGTCTTCGATGAATCGTGTCAGGGCTGTGTGCCTCTCGCTTTCAAAATTTGCGCGGAGGCTTCCTCTTTCGAGGATGCTCTGCGTCGTGCCATCGCCTATGGTGACTCGGACACCCTCGGTGCTATTGTCGGCTCGCTTGCCGATGCTCGTGGAGGTATCCCTCCCGAAATCCGGGAGCGCGACCTGTCGTTCCTCCCGAACGATATGCTCGATGTTATTGTTGAATTTAAAATCGCTATAAAAAATGAAAAAAAATGAACTCTTAAAATTCTGCCGCTATTTTCGTGGCGAAGCCGAGAACCCTTTCGAGGGTAAAGACCAGAACAAGGCGATGCTTTGGTTCTATGAGGAGGTCTGGGTCGCTGACTCGCTCCGTGCTATGGAAGTTCCCGAATATCGTCCTTTCGATGAGATGGTTGCTGATTATGGGGCTGTGGGTCTTGACGAGTTCCGGGAGGACGATGGTGTCCTCATCTCGCTGAAGGCGTTGCTCTTTAATCGCTTTGCGAAGACCGCCTATTCTCAAGCCCTCGCGGTCGAGCCGTTCAAGGCTTTTTATGAAAAGTACTACTAAAAAAGGGAGCGTCGTTGCTCCCTTTTTCTTGTTATTTGAGCTGTCCGATAAGCTCTAAAAAGATGCGGTATCCTGTCTTCTTTATCACTCTAAATTGGCATCCTTTTTGTCCTATCCATTCAAACTCGCTTCCTATGCGCGGTAAGGGAACTTGTGTCCAATAACCAACCTATTTGTGGTAAGTTGAGCAAAAAATGACAAATCGAACTTTCTTGTAGGGTTAAATGAGACGCAAACAAGTTTTGAAACAAACAAGGAAATTGTTTGCGGAAATAAGGTAGATGCAAAATTTTTCTCTCAATTTCTTGATTTATCTCAAAAAAAAATATATCTTTGCACATGAGAATCAAAACTCGAAGCCTTGGAGACTGTTATTAACGATAACAAAAGCCCAAGGGTGGGGAAGGAATGCCCATGAGGGGTGTTTTAGTTTTGAAGATTATATATGATTAAGGCGTTTACTTGACGCTTTGTTCTTGACGCTAAGAAACTTCGCAACTTTCTATCACTGTCGAGAATGAGGCAACAATAGATGTCCATGGATGTGTAATCGTCCAGTCTAAGGTAAACCTTTACTGTAAGGTTTACCAATGGGTTGGTTTACATATCAGCGTGGGCTTTTGCGTTGCTCGTTCAACAGTGATGGGCAATGCGAAGGCCTCTTAGCGTGGGACGGGTGACTGTAATACTCCCACGCTTTTTTCGTATATACCAAACATGTTACTTAATCTTTCCTTATAAGGGAGTATAAGGATGTAGTTTTAAACTATTTAGAATACATGTATGTGCTGTGGTAAGGGATATTTGGCAAATTCGATTTAGTATGTATGCAACCAGTGCATTTGTCGAAATTGTATTTATTATCTGAGTAAACATCAAGGTCTCTTCAGATTTGTATAGAATCTGTATAAATGGGAACATATATAGCACATAAATTCTTTAAAAAGGTAATTATGTATAGACCGGTTTGGACATGCGGAAGATATAATGCGACGTATAGAGTTGCTCTCTACTATAATTTAATATCTGGGATCAGTTATTATTTCGAAGATTTTTCTGCTCAAGTAATCGGTAAGGTACTTGAAGCTGAAAAAAATGGCTCTTTTGAAATGGATAAAATTTCTGAAGAGCTTAATATTAGTATGGATAGTCTTCGACCTTTTTTTTGTCAGTTGGAGCAGTTAGGCTTAGTGTCATCAATCTTTCCTTCAGAAGATATCATTGCTGATTATAGAAGAAGACAAAGTGAATATAACTGCAAACAAACTCAGGAAATCGAAAAAACGGTACAGGAGAAGTTGCCATATGCAACAACCAGTGCTGAACAATCTTATTTTGCTGCGGTAGATGATGGTTGTACGATATGCTCTTGCATGTTTGAACTTACATATCGTTGCAGTGAGATGTGTATTCATTGCTATAACCCAGGCGCAACACGAAATAACACAGAGGTAAGTCATAGAGCCGATTTGACAGAATTAACTTTGGAGAATTATAAGGATATTGTCGATGACATGTATAACCATGGACTGGTCAAGGTTTGTCTTAGCGGAGGTGATCCCTTCTCAAAAGGACTTGCTTGGGAATTTCTTGATTATCTTTATAATAAAGGAATTGCTGTAGATATCTATACTAATGGCCAGAGAATAGTAAATGATGTAAAGCGTCTAGCTAGCTATTTTCCTCGATTGGTAGGTGTTAGTATATATAGTGGAAAAGCAGAAGATCATGATGCAATTACAAGAATTCCTGGCTCATGGGAGAAATCCATAAAAGTTGTTAAGGCGCTTAGTGAGTATGCTGTTCCTATGAATTTGAAGTGTTGTATCATGCAACCTAATCTCCATACGTATTACATGGTTGCAGATCTTGCTAAGAAATATGGTGCAGTTCCACAGTATGAAATAAATATATCAGAGTCAAATGATGGTGATATTTGTGCAAAGCTGTTAAGATTGGCGGAAGACCAACTAAAAGTTGTATTGCGTGATGACAATTTAGCTTTGTATGTCGGTCCCGAAGCGCCGAATTTTGGTGGTCAGAAACGTGATTTATCCTTATGCAGCTGTGGTGCAGGTGGAACAGGCTTTTGCATGTCGCCGAATGGTGATTTGCGCGGATGTACTGCTTTTACACAAGTTTATGGTAATCTGACAAAGCAGTCTGTAGAAGAAATCCTCACAGGTAGTGCAGTTCTAAAGGAATGGAGAAGTGCAATTGTAGCGGACTTTACAGAATGTGGTAAACATGATTACTGTGATTACTGTAATCTGTGTGCAGGACTTAATTATTCTGAACATGGGGACTTTCGTAAACCTGCAGAATCAAACTGTTATACGGCCAAGTGTAGATTTTATCTTGCACATGAATTAATGAAAGAATGTGTACCTTTGACAAGGGAGCAACTTATACAGAAGTTGCAAGCATTACCTTTAGAAAAGGTAAGATTGCAACGTCATTATCGAAATAAAGGGTAAATGGTATCTCCTATTAAGTATACCTATAATCTTCAATTCTATCTATTATGAAAGTAGAACTTGGAATTAAGGCCACATCAAAGGCCATGACTGTCAGCGGATGTGCTAAGGGTACAGAGAATTCGTGTGGTATTATGTACCGTTATTCATAAGGCCTGATGTAAAGCGACGGCACAGGGAACGGAAAATTCCTTTCCTGTGCCTTTTGTTAACTATAGATTCTTGTGTTTTAAGATTACTGATGGTGCAAGAAAATAGCAACTAAATCTATATTAAGCTAATATTTTGTTATAGCGATCTTTGATTTTTTGGTTTTAAATGGTAAGAGAAATTTTGCAGCTTTAAACTGCAAGATTATGAATGCCGTAATGTATATCTTTTCCCAAGTCATAGACTTTGTTCCTCGTAACTAGTTTGATAAACTCGTCACGAAATATAAAGGAAATAGACATTCAAGAGAATTAAACAGCCATAATCGTCTGTTACATTTATTATTCGGACAGATTACTTGCTGCGACTCCTTTAGAGATATCTGTATGTGCCTAACAGCACACCATAAAATAGTATCTACTAAGATATAGGATGAGCATAAAAGCACGTATTCAATAACAGAGGTGACTGCTATAAGAATTTCAGCACTTGAAAAAGTTGACCTGAAAGAGCTTATGAATAAGCGAGGATCTCTTCCATTTCATAATCAATATGTCAAAGAACCGTCTCTTTCTGATGATATTTAATAACTGGCTGTTTTTATTACACCAGTACTATTTTAAGATTAAAAATAACTTGAACAATGTGTTTCCAAACTTATCACAGTTTCTCTGAAGAAATCAAATGCTTTGTAAATGAAGTTTATTTTGATTCGATAGAGAATGTCATTGGTCACCAGTTTGGCAATGGCAAGAAACTTATGCTAATTGCACATAGAGACGTAGTAAGTCTAATGATAACTCATATAGATGAGAATGGGTTTCTATTTGTTAAACCGGCTGGGTATATTGATCCTGCAATCCTTCCTGCAAGAAGTGTCATGATTAAGCATAGCGGAAATAATATTATTGGAATTATCGGTAAGAAGCCTGTCCATCTTTTAGAGGGGGAACAAAATAATAAAGTTTCCTTTAACAATCTATGGATTGACATTGGTGCTAAAAGTAAGTCAGAAGCTTTGAGGATGGTAGAGATTGGTGACTATGCATACTTTAGTTCCGAACTTGAATATATGCCTAACGACTATATCACTGGGGCGTATATAGACGACAGGGTAGGCTTATTCGTTTTACGAAAGTTAGCGGAGCATTTTAATAAAATAACAGTTCCATGGGATATTTATTTTGTTGCATCGAATCATGAAGAGATAGGAATGAGAGGAGCTGTAGTTGCCGCCAATTCAATAAAGCCCGACATCTGCATCTGTATAGATGTTACACATGCTACCGACTATCCTACTATGAATGCTATAAGTGATGGTGACATAAAATTGGGCGAAGGTTGTGTGCTAGCAAAGGGACCTAATTCTTATCCGGCACTGTATAAAAAGTTAAAACACCTTGCGGATAAGCATAAAATTTCTTATCAAATAGAAGTTAGTCCTTACGCTACAGGGACAGACGCCAATATTATACAGCTTTGCGGAGAAGGGATTAAAACCGCAATCGTTTCAATACCATGCAGATACATGCATACTCCATATGAGATGTGTTCAAGGGCTGATATTGATTCAGCATTTAAACTCGTTGAAAAATTTATACTCGCAGGCAATGTCGGTTGATAATTGTATGCCTTTACTATAACATTGCTCTGTTTAATTCCAAAACAAGTACAAACATGGAAAAGAAAGGAATAGACTGGAATCTGGAGGGATATACGAAAGAAGCGCACTTTTTCCTTGGAGGTGCATTTGAATCTTACACTTTTATCTACAATTTTCTAAAAAAACTAAGGATTGGCCGTGGATTCTTAAGGATAATGTAACAATTGACAGTGTCTTTGGCTCACCAACCTGTATTTGGAATGGCGGACGCACGTTGGCAGATACTTATTATGATAAGCAACAGTTGATTAAAATACATGATTCTTATTCTGAATTGGGAATCCAATTACGTTTCATCTTCACAAATCCGTTACTTAATGAGTATGATCTACATGATAGGTATAGCAATTTAGTCTTGCAAATCTTTCAAGATTTATCACCAGAAGTTGTTGTTAACTCCCCATTATTAGAAGAATATATAAGAAAAGAATATCCTTCTGTATCTTTTATAAGCTCTACAACAAAGCGTCTCCGTAATAATGATGCACAATTAAAGGAATTTAGTCATGCTTACAAGTATATATGCTTGGATTATGATTATAATTATAATATAGATTTCCTTGAAGACATTCAAGAAAAAGATAGAAATAGAGTGGAAATTCTCATAAACTCTATATGCCCGAGTAAATGTGGTGTGAGAGTCTTGCATCAAAATTTCTCTGCAAAAAGACAGTTAGAATATGATAATGATGACTACTGTGATGAATCAGAGCCGTTTTATGCTAATTGTCCACTGATAAAGCGAGGAAAGGAAATACCATCCTCGCAGCATGGTTATACAAAGAAATATTTGCTTGGAACAAACTATATTTTTCCTCAAGACCTAAATTTGTATTTAGACAAAGGTTATAGTCATTTTAAAATACAAGGGCGTGAACTCCCTGCAACCATGTTATTTGCCGAATTCATGCCTTATCTTATTAAGCCAGAATTCTATCCATTAGCAATTTCTATCTTATAAAACAGATAGTAGTCTGTTGCAAATGTAAAAACAAGCGATAGTCTTATCTTCTGTACAATTGTTCGTAGAAAACTCACCAAGTCTAAACAGCTTTAGCAGTAAATAAAATGAGTTCATTGAAACCAATAGTTCTTGAGATAATGGGTACGCAGCTTTTTTACTTCCAGCCAAAGAGTTCTTTGATACTATGACTAATTAGTCGACCCTCAAAAAGGCGACATAGCATTTTCATATAAACCTGCCAGATGAATTGGTGTTGAGAATTTAACTCTCGTCTTCCACGACACCATATAATCACTCTTTCAATATGGCACAAAAGAGCCTCATGGCTCTTTTGAAGTTAAATGTGGCAGCTGCAAGCATGACATTGATGGAGTCTCCGAAGAGATTCTTGTAGAATTTCTCCCTAACCGATAGTCTGCCTTGTAGTGGCCAATAACAGGCTCAGTTCCTTCCCCCTTTCGGATGAGTGTGTGTTTTTTCTTGTTGTACCGTGAGTCTGTTTTATTGGGTGTGTCTGGCAAATGTATGTGACTCTATGTGGAAATACGAGAATGGCATATGCGGAGACAAAGAAGATATAAAATAAACAATCTGATAGATATACGTATACCCGTTTTTCTTTGCTGAAAAATAAAAGCTATCTTCCCTCTATCAATAGTTCGTTAAAATTTGAGTATATGGCTGCCAGCCATATACTCAAATTTTAACGAACTATTGTTAATCAACTCGCTTATTTTCAAACAATTATGTGATTATTAACAGAGTATTGAAGAAT
>OBRT01000319.1_pt1 | contig 13190 bp, 13 predicted proteins | sample 1494891 | NCBI WGS metagenome assembly OBRT01 (sample SAMEA3360688, study PRJEB22359) | human gut metagenome | biome: ENVO:urban biome; feature: ENVO:human-associated habitat; material: ENVO:feces | place: Bangladesh | collected 2011 | reverse complement strand
TGTCGCCCGCCATTAGTACTGGATATGTTAATAATCCTGCGTTACAATTTTCAGGAGACTTCTTGGACTTATCTTTATATTGAGTCATTCTATTAAGCTGACCGATATATGAGATGGTATCAAGTATCCATCCAAGCATAGCGTGTTCAGGTACATGCGATTGAACAAACAAAACGCTTTTTTCTGGATCAACGCCGCTAACTAACATCATCGCAAATATTTCATAAGTCTTCTTCCTAAGTTCTTTTGGAACTTTTGGTACAGTTATACTGTGAAGGTCAGCAACCGCATATAAGCAATTGTAATCATCTTGAAGTTTTGCTAAATTTTTTAAAGCGCCTAAATAATTACCTATGGTTAAATCACCTGATGGCTGTATAGCGCTAAATGCTATTTTTTTATCCATATTAAATCTCCTTTATTTATTAAATTTCTCCGTTAAAAGTATCTCCGTCTTGAATAGTGCCTTTTTCAAAGCCTTTTTTGAACCACTTCATTCTTTGCTCGCTAGTTCCATGCGTAAAACTATCTGGAACTACTCTTCCTTGATATTTCTCTTGAAGTGTGTCATCGCCTATCTTTGATGCGGCGTTTATCGCTTCTTCAAAATCGCCTTCATCTAAGATGCCTCTATCTTGTATGTGCTTTGCAAAGACTCCAGCGTAATAATCTGCTTGCAATTCAAGCTTAACAGAGTATTTATTATATTCTTTTTCAGAAATTTTTCCTTGTAATGCATGAACTTTATCAAGAGTACCCAATAATTTTTGTACATGATGACCAACTTCATGTGCTAATACATAGGCCATGGCGAAATCACCCTTTGCTCCGAATTCATTTTTAAGCTGATCAAAAAATGAAAGGTCTATGTAGATATTTTTATCGACAGAGCAATAGAATGGACCCATCTGTTCAGATGCAAAACCGCATCCAGAGTTAATGCTACCATTAAATAGTGTTAATTGTGGTTCTTCATACTCTAAGCCATTGTCCTTAAATACTTCATGCCAAACATCCTCAGTATCTTTTAAAACAACTGAGATGAATTCTTTATACTCTTCTTCTTTTTCACTTGTTATCGGCGTGCCTTGACCATTTTGTATGCCAGCTCCAGGACCACTTGGGCCGCCAAAGATACCATCGCCAAATACTAAGTATAGTACCAGTAAAAGTATTACTCCGCCTGTACCCATCTTGAATCCGCCAAAGTTTGGCATGCCGCCCGATTGACCTCTTCTATCGTTAACATTAGTAGATTTCTCTCTGCCTCTCCACTTCATTTCATCAACCCCTAGATATTTTTAATAATTTCTTCAACTTTTCTTACAACTAAATCCTCATCAATGCCTTTAATTTTTTTATTTTCCATAATTATCTTGCCATTGATTATAGTTGTATCAACTTCACTTCCGTTCATCGAATAAACCATAGCACTAATTAAATTATTTTGTGGTTTTAAATTTGTATTGTCAAGATTTATTAGAATTAAATCTGCAAGTGATCCTTCACTTATGTTTACATCTTCATCAAATATATATTTATATGGATTTATAGTTGCAAGCTTAAGTACTTCTCCTGCACTCATCACCTTTGGATCAAGCGAGCGAGCCTTAGCTGCTAGTGAAACCGCTCTCATCTCAGTAAACATATTTTGCATATTATTCGAACTAGCCCCGTCAGTACCGATAGCTAGCTTGTCTCCGCGCACAAACATATTCTTAATATCTGGTATGCCGCTTGCAAGCTTCATGTTTGATGATACATTTAAACTTACTAGTGCGTTATTTTTTGCAATTATATCCATATCTTCTTCAGACAAATGAACGCAGTGAGCAAGTATTGTTTTTTGATCAAACATTCCGAGCTCTTTAAATATCTTTATAGGGCTCTTTCTATATTCCTTGTAAGAATTATTCACTTCAGTTAAAGTTTCGCTCGCATGCGTATGAATGATTAAATCTAATTCTTTAGCAAGGTCTATACAGCTCTTTAAATAATCAAGTCCAGTTGTGTATATAGCGTGAGGTGCTATGGCTAATCTTAATAGGCAATCCTTTTGATGATACTTTTCATACATATCCCTGATGTTTGCTTCTCTCTCTTTATTAAAAGCATCATTAGTCATGCCTCTTGCGATAAGGCCTCTCATACCTATTTCACTAGCTGCGTCAAAGACTCTTTCGCAGAACATATACATATCATTAAAGGCCGTTGTTCCAGTTTTTACAAGCTCTATGAAAGTTAATAGACTTGCCCAATAAATATCTTCAGCAGTAAGTTTTGACTCAAGTGGCCAAATTTTATTTTGTAGCCAATCCATTAGCTCCATATCATCAGCGTAATTTCTAAAAACGCTCATAGCTACGTGGTTATGCGTGTTAAATAGGCCTGGCATTAATAATTTATCAGCGCCGTCTATGACATAAGCACCTGCTTGTTCAATATTATCAGCAATCTTTTTAACTCTATTGCCATCGATTAAAATATCGCTAGGGCCTTTAACAATTGATTCTTCTACGTCAATATACTTGATATTTTTTATTAGTATCATCTTAACCTCCTATAGATATGTGAAATTCTCTTTTGTATAAACAAGTAGCGGCACTATAACTAGACAAGCTGTTATGCTTAAGAGCGATGCTACTAAATTTACTTTTATAATTCTGTCTATATTATATATATGAGCTGCGTTTGCAATTATTAGCGCTATGATATAGCTAAGTATCTTTGAAATTACTATAGATACAAGAAGTGAAAATATATATGATATATTAAATTTTTTATGGCTTATATATCCAATAGCAAAGCCAAAAACTACTTCTATAAATATCATAAGCGTTCTCATGTCAAAATTTAAATTTTTTCTAAATAATAAATTTAATATAAATATCAATAAAACGCTCGGCACCGAAAATTTTATATCTAGCGCAAATACAGCTATATATGTAAACAGCAGTATTACAAGATATTCGTTAAAACCTTTGTTTAGCTTCATTAAGCCAAAATTCATCCCTAGGCTTAAAGCTATTAAGACTAAAGCGATAATTATATCTATAGCATTATCTTTAATAAATTTCATTATGATCTTTCCTTAATTCATTTATATTTTTCGTCGTAATATTTTTTCTGTCAATATTAAATTCTTTTATGATTTCTTCAAGTTTTTCATCATCTTTTACTTCAATTTCAAGATAAGGCACATCAAATGTTTTTTTATCATACTCATCAAAATCAAAGCGTGCATCTTTATAAAGGTACGAGTCTCTCTCCTTATAATCAACTTTTTCAGGAATAATTCCAAGCATTTCGAAAATTTCTAAGATTGCGTTCTTATCTTTAACTTCACTTGTAATCTCTTTTGAGTTACGTAGCCCACCGCTATCCTTTCCTCTTATCTTATATGTCAAATAAAAAGTCTTCTTATTATCTTTATCCACTTCTCTTAGTCTTAATAGAGATTTTAATAAATTTGTCTTAGTATCTATATCGCATTTCAGTATATAATTCACTTGTTTTTCTTCGCCTAAATGCTCTGCCCCCTTTGATAAAAGTTCCCTTTTAATAGCATCTAAGTCAAGATTAAAAACTTTTACTTCTTTTTCTCTTTCTATCATTATTTTATAACTAAGCTTGCTAATTTTTCATCTATGATTACAGTAACGTCTGGATGTAAGTTTAGTAGTGATACTGGTACCTTAGATGATATCTTTTTAGAATTTAATAAATAATCTATGGCAAAGCTCTTTTGATTGCCGCTTGCGATTAAAACTATCTTCTTCGCTTTAAATATAGAGCCAACCCCCATAGTGATGGCAAATTTTGGCACGTCATCAATATCGTCAAAGAATCTTGAGTTAGCGACTCTTGTTGACTCAGATAGCTCTTGCACATATGTTACCGAGCTTAAATCATCGCCTGGCTCGTTAAAACCTATGTGACCGTTTTTGCCAACGCCTAGTACTTGTAAATCGATTTCATAATGAGAAAGGCTTTCTTCGTACTCCTTAGCCGCCTTTTCTAAGTCAGCTCCCTCAGCGTGTGGTATGTGTGTATTTTTCTTATCTATGTTAATATGATTAAATAAATTCTCATTCATAAAGTAATAATAACTAGCTGGGTGGTCCTTACTTAAGCCAACGTATTCATCAAGGTTAAATGTAATTACGTCCTTAAAATCAATAGCGCAATCATTATTAGCCTTGATAAGCTCTTTATACATGCCAATAGGGCTTGATCCTGTCGCCAAACCTAATACGCTGTCATGCTTTTCTTGAATTTGTTTTATAAATATTTGAGCTGCTTCCTTGCTCATCTCGTCATAATCTTTGCAAACTATAACCTTCATACTAACACCTCTCTATTAATTTAAGTTTAAAATTTAAGTAATCGCTTGAGACTAATGAATAATCTATGCCATCAATCAAGCCTTCTCTTCTAAATCTATGGCCAGCTGCGTGCAAGTGACCATAAACACATTTGTATACACCATGTTCTTTCATAAGCTCATGGAATTGATTAGCTTCTAAGTCCATGTTAAATGGCGGGTAGTGAAGCATAACTATAATCTTCTTATCCTTATCAGCCTTTTCAAGCGATAACGATAGTCTAATTAGCTCTCTAGCCGTTATCTTCTTGTCATTTTCTTCGTCATACTTGTCATTGTCCTCTTGCATCCAGCCTCTTGTTGCGCAAATAGCGTAGTCCTTATACGTGTATGAGTCATTTTGCATGAAGTAAATGGATTTAAAGCCAAAGCCATTCATCTTGGATATGCTTGTCCACCAATAATCATGATTGCCCTTGCTAATAAGTTTCTTGCCTGGCAATTCATCTATGAATTTTAAATCGTCTATAGCTTCACTGAACCTCATCGCCCAGGATATATCTCCAGGCAATAAGACTAAGTCGTCGTCCTTAACCTTCTCTAGCCAGCTCATCTTAATCTTCTTGTCGTGATCTTGCCAGTTACCACCAAAGACGCCCATAGGTTTTAAGTCTGTCGAATCTAAATGTAAGTCGCCTATAGCATAAATCATTTTTTCACCTCTATAACTGTATATAATTATAACACAGATTAAGCTCTGAGAGAACACTTTTTTCGTCTTTACTGCTCGTAAATAATAATACTTGCTTTTCTTTTGCTAAAAAGGCAAAAACTTTTAGTGCGGTTCTCATACGCTCTTCATCAAAAAATACTAAATTTTCGTCAAAAATAAGTGATAGATTAATATCAAGCGCTTCAACAAGAGCAAGTCTTAGACTAAGGTATGACATAGATAAGACTTGTCTACTAAGGTTTTCTTCTTCATATACAAGACTAGTTTTTTTGTCTTTAAGCATAATTTTAAAACTTTCATCGAGCAAGAAAAAATTATATTTATCATTAGAAAACATTTCTAAATATTTATTTGCATAATTAATTATTTTTGGCATGTAACTAGTATTAATTTCATTAATAAGACTAGAAATTATCTCGCTCGCGGCACTTAAGGCGCTTTTTCTTCTGTAAAGCTCCTTCATTCTAGCGTCAAGCTCATCGCGCCTTAAGCCAAGTTCGTAGGCCCTTTGTGAAAGTTTGTCATTATAATTAAGCTTAGTCTCAAGAGAGCTTAGCTCTAAATCAATCCTAGTGATTTCATCTTCACAAGCGCTTATAGAGTAGTTCTTGTACTTATCATAGAGCTCTTTATTGTTTTTTTCTAAATATTCAATAACTTTTTCTTCACTTAGTTCATCAAAATTCTTTTCAGTATATGTTTTTAAAAATTCATCAAAGCTTTGTAAATAGTTTTGATTCATCTCACTTGATCTTTCAATATTATATTCACTGATGAAATCATTATCGCTAGATATATTATATTTATCTAAAATAGCTTTTTTATCAATCATTAATTTTTCTTTAGCCTTATCACTTTTCTTCACTTTATCAAATATAAAACTTATAAGAAAAATTATTATAAAAGCAGTTCCAATATTAAAAGCAATTTCACTTGACTTAATAAAATAATATATAAAACTAAATACACTTAGTAAAAGAAATGCATATGATAGCTTTCTTTGCGCATTTTTTCTAGATTCATTATTATTTATAGCATCAAGTCTATTAGTAATTTCGCTAAATTTTTCATAATCGTCACTAGTAATATTTTTATCATTTTTTAAAAAATCTTTTTTCTTTTCTTTAAGCTCATCTATCTTTAATAAATTTACTTTTTTATAATAATCTTTAGCTTTATTGTATTCAGATAAAAATTCTTTATTTTCTAAAATTAATTCATTTTTCTTTTTATTTAAATCCTCTTTTTTATTAAGCATATTCATAGTGTCTTCTAGCGATGCTTCAAGACCAGATATATCTCTATCTAGGCTTGTAAATTCTTTCTTAAGAGCATATAGCTCCTTTGTTTTGGCATTTTCCGTACCAATCATGGCAATTTCATTATCAATATTATTTTTCGCCCCACTTAAGTTGTACTCACCCTCGTCATTTGTCTTTAGCTTGATTAAAAGCTCTTTAATATCGTCAAAATCATCAAAATAAAGATCCTTCGACTGACTAATGTAGGTGCTAGCCGTGAATACATTGCGAGAAAAGCCTAAAATTATCTCTCCTATAGATTTATTACTTATAGAATTTTCTCTTTTTATATCTTCAGTGATATCAAGACCGTTTTTGCTGACAAAATAAGTATCATTTAAAAAATCTCTGTATATTTCATAATTAAAGCCATCTTTTTCGAAAATCATTCTGCCACTATACTCATTTTTGTTTATTGGTTTGTATCTTAGATAATCTTTTATCTTAGTTTTTCTCTTGGTATTTGCTTTGTTCACGCCAAATAGCATAAAGCTGATAAAGGCATGCATAGTAGACTTACCGCTCTCATTAAGCCCATAAATCAGATTAAATGAATCATCAAAGTCTAGGTGATAATTATTAAATTTACCAAAATTAATTAAATCTACTCTCTTAATCTTCATAGTAGTGCTCCCTACTTTGCATTGCCTTAAGCGCGATGTTTATCGCATCTTGCCTAATTTCATCTGGATAATTTTTTGCCTTTTCAAGTATTTTTTGATAGATTTCATTAGAAACGCTAACTCTTTCTGATAGATTATTGATAGTTTCTAGATAATAAAATTTATCCTTAACTAGGCTTATAATTTTATTTATATTTAAATCAGCACTTATGCTTCCCTTTAATATAATTCTATAGAAATTCTTATCCTTATCTATATGCTCATCAAATTTTGTGATTATATCAAGAAATTCATCGTCTTCTTTAATAATTATTTCTTTTATAATAAATTCTCTTAGTGCAAAGGGCACAAATTTTGCGTCTCCACTAAGTGTGTCGACCTCATAAAAGCCATGTTCCCCAAGCTCACCAAAGTCAAGAGGCTCAAGTGATCCTGCATAAAAAGTCTTATCTGCCACTTGTCCTTTTTTATGTATGTGACCCAAGGCGATGTAATCAAAACCTGATGCTAAAAGAGGCTCTATATCTATCTTGTACTTACCATCACTAAGGTCGCCATGAAGGCTAGCTATATTAAATTTATCTTTATCAAGATTTATTTTATTAGTATCAAATCCATTATCATGCTCATTTAGCCAAGACGCACCATATATAGCAACGTTATCAGCTATATCTATACGCTCAAAGCTATTTGTTTTAAAAACATGAAGATTCTTAGTAAAATTATTGAATAAATAATCATCGCTATAAAAATCATGATTGCCGCATGATAATACTATATTTCCGTAGTAAGTATCAATGATGCTCATCAAGTGCTTTGTCTCGGTATATGTAAGAGAATCTCTTTCAAAAAAATCTCCGCTAATAATTATTAAATCGATTTTATTCTCATTCGCATAATTAATAAGCCTTTCAAATGTTATGAAAAGCTCATTTTTTCTCTCGTCAGACCTTGATCCAAGCGTTTTATTTTTATATTTGAAGCCAAGATGCAAATCTGCTGCGTGAATAAATTTATTAATAAACATAGCTGTACCTAATTAAATCAGTTTCAGACATAATTTTTTTAATGATAGAAAAATCAAAATCAGCACTATCTTTTTTATTAAAAATCGAAAAGCTGCTTGCTATTTTAAGTGAGGTATCTAAATCATATTTTCTTTCAAAAGCAATAGCGAGTCCTAGTAGAGCCATATTCTTGTCTATGTGTATAAATGGCTTCTTCTCATAATCATATAAGTAGTAGCAATCCTTAGTAAATATGATTAAATTATCATTGAATTTAATAAGAATGATTCTGTCCTTGTCTATTGCCATAAATTTAACTACACTAACAATATCGTCAAGTGAATTCAATCTTAGATTAAGTATATCGCTTAAATCTTTATAATCCATGGACATGGCAAAGACGTTTGAGTCAATACATAACTTCATCGTACTCTTTGACGCTGAAGCAAAAAGTTTTTTCATGTATCTATTGGAAACATCTATAAGCCCTTGATAAAAATCAGGGCTAATATTATTATCAAAATCTTCCATAAGTACTGTAACTCTTGTGTCATAAAGAACATCATCAAATTTATCAATAAAATTAAGTTCATCATCTCTTGTAATTCGAGGAGCATTTTCAATAATTCTAGTGGTTCTAGTATCTTCTTTTATATCGATAACTGTTCTTGCCTCATCCTTTATATTAATAAGATAATAATCCAAAAGATAGCTTTCTAAATAATTTCTATACTTCATCGAAGCATAACCGCCTGCAAATGAAATCACTCTGTAATCTTCTTTCAATCTGTGAAAGATTTCACTAGCAAGATAGTTTGAACCATAGAACGAATCATTAAGTATATCCGCTGAGTTTTTAGATGCAAGATAAAGCTTATCTAAACCCAAAGCTTTATATCTAATCAAGTCAGTATTTAATAATAAAATCATCTTTCTGCCTCCTCTTCTATCTATATTATACAACAAATTCATAAATATTTCTTCATAAATTGTAAAAAAAGCTTTATTTATACTATTATTTAGTATATAATATATCAGAGGTGATTAATTTGTCAAAAAAATTATTCTCTTTTTTATTGCTTTTAACTTTAATCGTTACAAGCCTTAATGTTTATGCGAGCGAAACGACTAAAGAAAGCGAAGATCCTAATAAAACGGCGAGCTTTGTATTTAATTATGATCTGGCAATAAAAAATGTTAATATAGTTAATCCAGCTAGAAATGAAATTTTATATAAATATAATATTGCCATCAGCGGAGGAAAAATTAAACAGATTACTAAAGGTGAAGTTAAAGCCAACAGAGTGATAGACGGTGAAGGCGCAATGCTTCTAAGAGAGTTTATCGATATGGACAGCACTAACGCATCGCGTGATGTTGACCTTATGAAATCTGCTGACGGTATAGGTAAAAGCGTTAGAACTAACACAGCTGATATCGACGCTTGGTCAAAGAGCGTTGAAGGCATCTTAACAACTAACGATTATCTATCAATAACAGATTCAGAAAGTATTAAAAAAGCTATACTTGAAGAAAATGAAAACAAATATGACGATAAAGCAATCAAGCAAATCGTTGAAGCCATATTAAAGGAAAAAGAAGCAAAATCTGCTGGAGTTAAAATATCTATAGAGGAAGCGAATGATCTTAATCTTTTAATAAATACGATGAAATCTGTTAATGATGATGACTTTGTATATTATATTAAGCTTAGCAAAATCAAACACGAAAACATCATACAAACTGTAAATCAAATTATGGATATTATCAAAGATAGTAAGAATCATTTTATCTTGTGCGATATGAATGAATTTGCTGGTCCAGATAAAATTTCTGCTATTAATAACTTGATAAATAAACATAACGAAGAACATGAAAATCTTTATTACACTTTCAATCCGTTCAAATACATTGTTTTAACAAATTATAAAGACAACATCGATGTGGTTAAAAAATATAATAACAATACATCAAAGCTTCAACTTGCAAGCTCAAATATGTTCTACCAAATTCATCAGTACAAAGATATATTAAATACTAAAGAGGATGTCATTATACATGATGCTCTTAATGACTCAGATATATCTACAATGATTAAATCAAAATATTCGCTTATTGCAAGTAACCCAAATCTTGCAAATACATCGACTAAGCTCTACCCTGTCAATGTTAACTCATTTCTAGAGTACATTAGACTAGCAAGAGATTTAGACATAGACAGTATTGAGATAGCGAATAAATTAAGCTACATGCCATACAAAGTACTTAATTTGGATAAATACATGAGTGCATCAACAATTGAAGTGGGTCAAAACGCCTCATTCTTAACAATTGATGCAAAAAAAATCAGTATCAATTCAAATATTAACAGCATTAAGCCAAGTCTTGGTGTTAAATATCTTGTTCATAATGGCATAGTAACTTTTAATCACGGACAGAATAATCAAAATGGAGCTAAATCTTTTATTATAAATAATTTAGAAAAAACAGACGATATTAAAAAATTTGATATAAGTTATGAAACCGATGTCACAAAGAGTGCCGCTCTTGAAAATGCATATATAATCGATGGAATTAAATATGTAAGTTTAGAAGAAATAATAAAACCACTAAATCTTGTTTATAAAAACGAGGCTAATGGTAAATATACTATTGGTAATTTAATTAATCTTGAGCTAGGCACAAACGAGGCTAGCTTAGGAGCTGAAAAAGTTCACTTAACAAAGGAAGCAATAACTTATAATAATACACTTATAATTCCTTTAGAAGATATAATGAAATTATTTCAAAATTACTTTAAATGTGATGTAAATGAAGATCACATCAGCATTAAAGCTAGCAATAACTCAAAAATGCTAGACACAACAGATTCAGTTGAAAAAAAAGAAAGTACACCGCTAATAATTAAAGCAAGCTACATAATTATGTCATACATATTCTCAGCGTTAATTGTAGCCTTCGTATTAAATACATTAAAGAAGAAAAAGAGGAGAAGAAATGGAAAATTATAATTTAAAATCTATTTTAGGACCAATTATGATAGGTCCTTCAAGCTCACACACAGCTGGAGCAGCAAGATTAGGAAGGATTGCAATGAAGCTAGCACCAAAGGGATTTAAAAAAGTCTCTTTCTACTTACATGGCTCTTTTAGAGAGACATATAAAGGACACGGTACTGATAAAGCCTTACTTGCAGGGGTTATGGACTTCTTCCCAGATAGTGAAGAAATTAAACACTCATTCGACATAGCAGAAGAAAGAGGTCTTGAGTATGAATTTATCAAGTCAGACCTTGGCTATGTTCATCCAAACACAGTTAAGATGGTCTTTCATTACGATGATCACGATGACTTCTACGTTCAAGGCAGCTCAATCGGCGGTGGAAGCATACTTATAAAAGATATCAATGGCGCTGACGTTGAATTCTCAGGAGAAAAACCTACTCTAGTTGCTAAGTACATTGACAAAAAAGGTATTATATCAAGAATCACAGCTACATTTGCAATATCAGGCATGAACATTGCCGATTTACATGTTGACAGGACTGGTAAAGTCGCTACACTTATATGCGAACTTGACTCTGACTTTGATGAAGCAACTATAAATGATATTAGTAGAATCGATGATTTCTTATTCGTTAAGTATTTAAACCCTGTTAAGGAGGATAATTAATATGTATACAAGCGCTTCAAGCATGATGGACGCATGCAAAGAACAAAATAAAAAAATATATGAATTACAATTACAAGAAGAGATGGAAGCTGAAGAGCTAAGTAAAGAAGATGTTTATGAGTACTTAAGAAAAACTTATGAAATTATGAAAAAATCAGCTACAGCAGGACTTGAAACACCAATCATGTCAATGAGCGGAATGACTGGAAAAAACGCTTTTAAAGTTAATGAATATGCTGAAAGCGGCAATTCAGTATCTGGCTCGTTAATCAATAAGGCTATGGCAAGAGCTTTATCTACATCAGAAATAAATGCTTCCATGGGTAGAATAGTTGCCGCTCCTACAGCAGGTGCATCAGGAATTTTGCCAGCAACACTAGTTACTATGCAAGAAGAATTTGGTCACACAGACGAAGAAATATTTAATGCCCTACTAACAGCTTCAGCAGTTGGTGAGATAATCGCAGTAAACGCAACTATATCAGGCGCTGAAGGCGGATGTCAAGCAGAATGCGGTGCTGCCGCTGCAATGGCTGCTGCAGCCATCGTTGAACTAAAAGGCGGAAGCATAGAACAAATATTTACATCGGCAAGCTTTGCACTTAAAAACATCATGGGACTTATATGTGACCCAGTTTGTGGTCTTGTTGAGTACCCTTGTAATTTAAGAAATGCATCAGGCGTTGTAAACGCAATCATATCAGCAGACCTTGCACTAGCAGGCGTTGAAGCACTAATACCTTTTGATGAAACAGTTGGCGCTATGGGTAATGTTGGTAAAGAACTACCAGTTGCACTAAAAGAAACAGCCATCGGCGGTATAGCTGGTACAGAAACAGCACAAAGATTATATGAAGAATTTTTAGATAAATAATTAAATAATTTTTAAATACATGATGAGCTCTCAATAACGAGAGCTCTTTTTATAAATATTTTCATTTAACTTAATTACATCTTATATAAAATTTTTCTTGATTTTTATCCTAAAGTATGTTAATATATATTGGTAAGCCGAAGTGATGGAATTGGCAGACGTACAGGACTCAAAATCCTGCGGTAGCAATACCGTGCGGGTTCGACCCCCGCCTTCGGCACCATAAAATCATTATAAAAGCAAGTAGTTTAACGCTACTTGCTTTTAATTTTTTATCCATCTATCTTACAAATTTCTCTTGCAACTTTATCTATATCTTTTTTATTATTGTTCATAATATCAAAGTCAAAAATTGTATTAATTAATTCTTTTATTGACTCCAAATTTATTTCTTTATGATTTTTAATATATTCTTCAATCTCTTTTACTTCGCCGCTATATTCATCTTCTGGTGCAAAAGTCATCAAATCGTACGGATCCCAAGTGTCTATTATTTTTTTAATCTTTCTATTCAAATGGAAATCCTCTATTCATAATTAAAATTAATAAATAAGGCTCCATAAAGGAGCCTCACTTATATTAGTCTTCTAAGCCTAATTTCTTGAATATTAACTTATAACCGTCAGCACCATAGTTAAGTGATCTGTTGATTCTTG
>OBRT01000311.1_pt1 | contig 13433 bp, 9 predicted proteins | sample 1494891 | NCBI WGS metagenome assembly OBRT01 (sample SAMEA3360688, study PRJEB22359) | human gut metagenome | biome: ENVO:urban biome; feature: ENVO:human-associated habitat; material: ENVO:feces | place: Bangladesh | collected 2011 | reverse complement strand
ATCTCCACCACTAAAGCCCGCTCATACAAGGTTACGCCTGTATGAGCGGGCTTTTATGCGTCCAAATAATACCGGGGGTTGCACTCTGTCGGATATGCCTGTGGGCTATTACTTTGACAGAAGAGGAGCATTAGTGGGGGTGACTTAATAAGCATTCCTCTGGTCCTGAGTGAATCAGGATCAGAGGAATGTATGTCTGAAGGATGAATGGTTGCTGCCTCGTCACTCGCCCATTGCAGCCCAAGTGGCATCAGCTGAGTGACCCCGGGGAGAATCGAACTCCCATTTAAAGTTTAGGAAACTTCCGTTCTATCCGTTGAACTACAGGGCCTATTTTGCTTATCTTTGCGTGCAAAGGTACGATAAAAAGGGGTATTCCCTATAGATTTCTTTTCCGAAATGAATCATAGTAAGGTCTCTAAGCGGGTGTGGATATGGATCACCATCCTGATCATCTGCATCTTAGCTGCTCTCTCCTGGTGCTTCTATCGTATCACCGGGATGACTTCTTACAATGTGGATGGAGGCGCGCCTATCTCGCTTTACGTCTATCCCGGCGATGATTGGGGGGCGGTCGCAAGCAAGCTCGGGGAGGTCACTTCCGTGAGGCATAAGAGAGACCTTGCCCTCATCGGCTCGCTTGGGGATGCGCCTTGCGCCGGTCATTACCGGGTACGGCCTGACGAGACGACCCTTGGGCTATACCGGATGGTGGCGAGGGGGCTTCAAGCACCGGTTAGGATCACTTTTACCACCACTCGCGAGGTGGGGCAGCTCTGGAGACGTCTGTCGGATCAGCTGATGTGTGACAGCACTGATATAGCGTCAGCGATGACCGATAGGGTTCTACTGGACTCCTTGGATATCCAGGACTCTACACTCGCCTTTCACCTTATCCCCAATACCTACGAGGTCTACTGGACGGACTCGGCAAGGTCCATCGTTCGTCGACTGGCTCGAGAGAGCAAGGCTTTTTGGAGCGAGGAGCGCCTCGCCAAGGCTTCAGCGCTCGAGATGACGCCTATGGAGGTGACTACGCTGGCGTCGATCATCAATGAAGAGAGTGCTAAGAGAGATGAGTACCCGGTCATAGCGGGGCTCTACCTCAATAGGCTTAAGCGAGGGATCCCTCTGCAGTCTGACCCCACGGTGCTCTTTGCGATCGGGGATCGGTCGATCAGGCGAGTGCTGCATAAGCATCTGGAGGTTGAGTCGCCCTATAATACCTACTTGTACAAGGGACTCCCGCCTGGTCCTATCCGCATCCCATCGGCAGACGCCATCGATGCGGTACTCTCTCCCGCCAAGCACGACTACATCTATATGTGTGCCAAGGAAGACTTTAGCGGGTATCACAATTTCGCAGCCTCTTACTCTGAGCATATGCGAAATGCGAAGGCTTATGCCACAGCCCTTAATGAGCGAAACATTCATTGATCCACTGTCCATATGAAAGTATCCGAATTGATCTCTTATCTTGAGACGCAAGTGCCAGTGAGCCTGCAGGAGTCGTACGATAACTCCGGACTCCAGCTGGGTGATCCTGATCAGGAGTGTAGGGGAGTATTGCTGGCGATAGATATTACGGAAGAGGTGCTGCGTGAGGCAGTTGAGCAGGGGTGCAATGCGGTCTTTACCCATCATCCGTTGCTCTTCCACAGCCTACGGCGCATCACTACCGAGACATATATAGAGCGGTGCGTCGCTTTTGCTCTCAAGCACGATCTCGTCATCTACAGCTCTCATACCTGCTTAGACAATAGCCCACTGGGACCCAATGCCTACTGGGCATCCAAGATGGGTCTCCGTGAAGTGATGGTCCTAGATCCTAAGCCGGACTTCTACTGCAAGGTGGTCACCTACGCCCCTCGTCAGTATGCAGATGTCATAAGAGCCGCTCTCTCAGAGGCGGGAGCAGGTAGGCAGGGTGAGTATAGTGGGTGTAGCTTTTCTGTCGAGGGTGAGGGACGCTTTACCCCTTCTGCAGAGGCCCATCCGCACTGTGGGACTCCCTGCCGGAGCCATGTGGAGCCGGAGAGCTGCATCTCTGTTTTGGTAGACAAGGGTCGGCTGGGACCCGTGCTATCTGCCCTGAGGAAAGCCCATCCTTACGAGGAGCCGGCGATCGATGTGCTGCCGGTCAGCTACCGCTCGTCAGAGCTTGGCTCAGGCATAATCGGGGATCTACCTCAGCCGATGACACTGGAGGAGATCATTGATAAGATGTCGGCTTTTCAGCCGGTGGAGCAGGTCTGTCATAGTAGATACTATGGCAGAGCTGTGCGGAGGATAGCTTTTTGCAGTGGCTCCGGCGCCTTCCTTTATCAGAAAGCTGGCAGGATGGGTGCTGAGCTCTTTTTAACCGGAGAGGCTAAGTACAATGACTTCTATGACGCAACTGACTATACAGTCTTAGCGACCTATGGCCACTACGAGTCAGAGCTGATGACACAGAATATATTAGGGGAGATCTTGTCAGAGAAAATAGGTACATTTGCACTCCACTACTCTGTAAATAGTGCAAATCCGGTAAATTATCTCGAGAGAAGTAATGGTAAAAAATAATTCAAAAGATCTAGAGGAGCTCTCCGTACAGGATAAGCTCAAGTCGCTGTATAAGCTGCAGCTGGTTACCAGTGAGATCGATCGCATCCGTATCATCCGTGGTGAGCTGCCTGAGGAGGTACGTGACCTTGAGGACGAGATCGAGGGACGCCATACTCGCTACCAGAAGGATCAGGATGAGATCGCCGAGCTCAATCGCTTGATCGGTGAGTATAAGGAGAGTACGACTAACTCCAATGAACTGATCAAGAAGTACAATGAGCAGCTCCATAATATCAGCAATAATAGAGAGTATGACCTCTTGGTCAAGGAGATAGAGTATCAGAATCTCGAGATCCAAGGGTTCGAGAAGGATACTCGCCTCGCCAAGGAGCGCATCGCCCGGCTGGAGGAGGCCATGCAAGAGCTGAGCCAAGAGACTCAGGATCGAGAGAAGGATCTGGAGCTCAAGAGGACCGAGCTCGACACCATCATCTCTGAGACTAAGGAGCAGGAGGATAAGCTACACGATGAGACTAAGGAGCTGGAGACTAAGATCGATGAACGCTTGCTCCGTGCATTCCATAGGACCCGTGACTCTTACCGCAATGGTCTGGCTGTCGTGACGATCGATCGAGGTGCCTGCAAGGGCTGCTTCAATAAGATCCCCCCACAGAGGATCATTGATATCCAGTCTCGTAAGAAGATCACTGCCTGTGAGTATTGCGGTCGTGTCTTGGTCGATCCTGAGCTGGCGGAGGAGTCAGCGCGTGAGATTGATCTGCAGTAATAGGGTGACCCACTGATGTCTTAGGAGTGCTTCAGAGCTTTCGAGCCCTGAGGCACTCTCTGCTATGTTATGTCGCTAAGTCTCATAGGTCATACGATTCCTATAGGGTCGACAATCATTGTCGGCCTGAGTGGAGGGGCGGACTCGGTCTGCCTGATGGATTTGCTCTACAAGGCTGGCTACGTAGCTGTGGCTGCGCATGTCAATTTCCACCTACGGGGGGGCGAGAGTGATAGAGACGAGGCCTTTGTGCGAGAGCTATGCCGCGAGCGCTATCCTAAGGCCAAGCTCGTGGTCCGATCATTTGATACCATCGGATACGCTCGTGAGCAGAGACTCTCTATGGAGATGGCTGCTCGGGAACTGAGGTACGCCTGGTTTAGCGACCTCGTGGACAGCTACGACGCTGCTGCCATCGCTGTGGCTCATCATGCTGGAGATCAAGTGGAAACGCTCCTTCTTAACCTTGCGAGGGGTACCGGTGGAAGAGGTCTCTGCGGGATGCGGACTCTGGATAAACGGACTGGGATCTGGCGTCCGCTGCTGTCTGTAACGCACGACGAGATACTTCACTATCTCTCAGAGCAACAGTTGCCCCATGTGGAGGACTCCACCAACGAGGACCCCTCTATCACGAGAAATCTCATCCGGCATAAGCTGATACCATTATTTCAGGAGATAAACCCTTCCTTTACCTCCGGTGTCATCCAAACTATGTCTCATCTCCGAGAGGAGCAAGAGTATCTGGATCGACAGGTGGCGCAAGCTAAGGTCGTCCTCTGGGATGAGGACTGTGGGTGTTTGGATCTAAGTGGGGATCCTTTTGTACTCTACCGGATTATGAGCGATATGGATCTCACCGCAACTCAGGTGAACGATATCCTCTCGCCTACGACAGGGGGTGGGGCGCTATTTGAGACTGCGTCAGGTGATCGGTACGAGCTCTTTAGGAAGAGGCTCTACAGGGTGATACTTCCTACAGTCTCTGCAGAGCAGGCTAGGGCAGAGATGGTCTGGTCTCAGATCCTTAGGATTGCATTTGTCCAGTCACTTGAGGAGGGTGATTACATTCGTACTGCTCGTCATTCTGATACTTTTGTGTTGCCGGGTATGAGCAGGGGGCATAAGTCTGTCTTTCAGTTTCTCAAGGAGTGTGGTATCCCATCGTCCTATCGACCGACCTGTCCGGTATTGGTGGATGAGTCTGATCAGGTGAAGCTTGTACTCTGTCGTCACAGAGGTGATCAGCCTTTCCGCATTACCCCGGTAGAGGAGGCCGGCTACTTTGCCCATCTGCTCGTAAGAGGCACAAAATAATAGGTCTCACTTCCTACGGAAATACTACATTCGACTCACAATCCTTACGTTAGGGCAAAAGAAAAGAGGAGGGTAAGATGGCTCTTACTCTCCTCAAAACCTGAGCGGAAAACGAGACTCGAACTCGCGACCTCAACCTTGGCAAGGTTGCGCTCTACCAACTGAGCTATTTCCGCATTTTACAATCCCCTTTTAGGCTCATTGCTCTGCAAAGGTAGGACAATTATGCGATATCTGCAAGATCCTCTTTGAGTTTTTAGAAGCCAAGCATCGTAGCGAGCTCCTTCACATCCTTCGCCACTTTCTGGTCACTCTGCATAAGATCTCGTATGGTATTGTAGCCATAGATCACGGTGGAGTGGTGCCTATTGCCTAAAGTCTGGCCGATCACCTTAAGTGGGGTCTCGGTATACTCCTTGCAGAGGTACATGACAGTCTGTCTAGCGAGGGCAATCGCTCGCTTGCGCCGCTTGCTCTCAATGTCCTCCTGAGAGACTCTATAGAATTGGCAGGTGGTGTCAATGATCTCGCTGAGATCTGCCTTGTGCTCCTGTATGCCCACTGTCTGCGACATGACGCGATGCGCCAAGTGGATGTCAAGGGGTACATCATTGTAGAGCGAGTATGCCATAAGTGATGTCAAGGATCCCTCGATGTCTCGCACGTTGTCCTTAGCGTGCTCCACGATGAAGTCAAAGACATCATTGGACAGAGTAACGCCGGCTTCCTTGACCTTAGACTGCAGGATCATCCTCCTTAGCCGAACGTCAGGGCGCTCTATCTCCACGGTAAGCCCCCACTTTAGTCTGGTGTAGAGTCGGTCCTCAAATCCCTTGAGCTCCACTGGCGGACGATCGCAGGTGATGATGATCTGCTTGCCGAGAAGCTTTAGGTTATTGAAGATCTGGAAAAAGGCATTCTGTGTGCTGCTAGCGCTGGCGATCTCCTGGATATCGTCCATCAGTAGCACATCAATATTGTGGTAGTAGTCAAAGAAGAGCTCTGGCTGCTTTGCCTTTATCGTCGCATAGACATACTGACGCATAAACGTCTGAGCCGGTATGTAGATCACTCTCATAGAGGGATTATCCGCCACCAGCTGATTACCTATGGCGTGCATGATGTGCGTCTTGCCGACACCGGATGCGCCATGGATAAAGAGGGGGTTGAAGGCATTATTCCCCGGCTTCTTGAGGATGGACCTGGCAGCCGTGTAGGCGAGCCGATTGCAGAGACTCTCGTAGAAGTTGTCAAACTTCATCCTGGCGTCCAAGTGCGTCTGGAAGGGTGCACTCTGAGCATCAGGAGCAGCCTGAGACAGATCGGTCGATGGCTCGATGTCTTGGATCGTAGTGATGTCTGTCCCTCTCAGGCTCTGCCGAGGCATACTCTCCAGTGTCCGTCGAAGGGTCTCGTCAGGGATCTGATAATTGAGCTTCACATTGTCACCAAAGGCGATCCCGAGGGACTCCTTGAGTACCTCGAGGTACTGAGACTCGATCCGTGAGTAGTAGTCACGAGAGGGTACACGTACCGTCAGCACCCCGTCCTCCCACTTAATCGGCTTGATTGGCTCAAACCACATGTGGTAGTCCTGAGGTGAGTGAAGACTGGTCCTGACATTACTTAGGAAGTGATCCCAAGCATTGATAAGTGTACTGCTAATCATGATACTCTAAAATTTCTCCGACCTTGATGCAACTCTGTCCGGGAGATTAGATAGATCCGGGGGCTAAAAATAAGGACTCCTCCCATTGGCTCCAATGGAGAGAAGGCCTTATTTGGATGCCTTGCAATGCAAAGGTTATGAAACCTACTGAAACAAAAAAAGCACTTTTCTCTTGTTTATTCCGATCCTTATAGGTCTCAACCTCTTAGGCGTAGTACTCTCTAATGTAGGGCGTTACATTTCCATTACGATGGTAAGCGTTTGGTTGTTAGCTACCTAAAGAAAAAGAGTGTCAATAGTTAACGCAGGTTAACGCGAGGGTTATCACTCATACTTGATCCAGCGCCAAAGCTCTTTCATAGTTGGTTTCTTGCCGTACATCAGCATCCCTACGCGGAAGATCTTGGCCGCAAACCACACGAAGAAGCAAGTAAAGGCGATCATGATCGATATCGATAGCCATACCTGCCAAGCAGGTGGATTGAAGGGTAATCGTACCATCATGACATTGGGTGCCATGAAGGGGATGAAGGAGGTGATGAGGGAGATGTTGGTATTTGGATTCTCTGCCGAGTAAAAACCGAAGATAAATCCGAAGACAAGAAGGATGGTGATCGGAAGGGTGATCTGATTGACTCCCTCCTCAGCATCTGTGACCGCGCCTGAGGCTGCGTAGAGCGCAGCGAAGGACACGTAGGAGGTGATGAAGTAGCAGAGGAAGCAGATGATGATCTGCCCGTAATTGATATTCGCAAGTGCCTCCAGACTCCCAGCCAGCTCCGCATCGTAGCCCCCATCCTGTGCAGCCATGACAGCGTCCTTGAATTGGTTCATATCAAAGGTAACCGAGCTTAGCAGCAGTGACTGCAGAGCCACGAAGACGATGACGAAGAAGAGTCCCCACATGAGCAGCTGAGTGATACCGACGAGCCCGATACCCACGATCTTTGCCCAGAGAAGGGTGGTAGGCTTGACGCTTGTGGCAAGGATCTCCATAATCCTATTCTTTTTCTCCACACGCACGCTCTCCATCACCATCGATCCGTACATAATGACAAAGAAGTAGAGGGCGAAATTGAATATCTGACCTGTGATCATCCCCACCGTAGCTGAGGCTGCCACCTCCTCCCCGTCAGCACTCCACTGTACGGTCGATATATTGACTGAGACCTTGGAGTCAGCTATGATCTTGTCCAGCTCCGGGATCTGGTAGGATGCGATCTTCTCCTGCTGCAATTCTCTTGAGAGCGTCTTGGATAGATTATCCTGAAGTGCCGGAGGGATCGTAGCGGTGGAGTAGATCGTGATGGCTCGAGGGTCCTCGAGCAAATCCTTCGTGATGACCACGACAGCGTAGAGGCTGTCAGAGGAGAGTGCCTGACTCTTGTACTCCGAGATGTCGGCAGAGCCATCCATAAAGTGGAAGCCCTCCGCTTCGCCATCCTTAATGGCATCATAGTATTTGCCGGTCTGGTCCACGATGATCACCTCCTTGTCGCTGGTATCCTTTGCGAAGACTCCGAGTAGTGCCGGCACAGCTCCTAGGAGTATCATCAGGACTGGGGTGAGGAAGGTCATGATGATGAATGACTTCTTCCCTACGATGGTCATATACTCCTTCCGGAGTACGATGAGGAAATTATTCATGGCTCTCTTCGATCTCTCTTTGCTTGTCCGTAATACTCTGCAGCTCTGTCGGGGCACCGCTCTTCTTGACCACATCAATGAATATATCATTCATACTCGGGATGATCTCCTCGTAGCTCACTACCTCCCCAATGGGTCCAAAGGTCGCCAGTAGCTCTCGTGAGCTCATCCCCGGGGTATTCTCAAGCACCAGTGTGTGCTGACCATACAGGTTGGTCTCATCGGTGCGGAAGACAAATTTCTCCTTTACCTCCTCGGGGAGCTCAATCTCGGAGTCGTAGACGATCCGATAGAGATTTCCCCTATAGTCGTTACGCACCTCATGGATGTCTCCATCGAGGACCACGTGAGAGTGGTTGATGAGTGTGATATTGTCGCACAACTCCTCCACGCTGTACATGTCGTGGGTGGAGAAGATGATAGAGTGACCCTCATCTCTCAAGCGAAGCATCTCCCGCTTCAGGATCTCCGCATTGATCGGGTCAAATCCGCTAAACGGCTCGTCAAATATCAGCAAGTCAGGCTGGTGGATAATGGTGCAGATAAATTGCACCTTTTGAGCCATTCCCTTACTCAACTCTCCCACTTTCTTGTCCCACCAGTCGATGATGTCCAGTCGCTCAAACCACTCGCGCAGTCTCCTCTCGGCCTCCTTACGCTCCAGTCCCTTGAGCTGAGCAAAGTAGAGAGCCTGCTTGCCCACCTTCATCTTAGGGTAAAGACCGCGCTCCTCCGGAAGATAACCGATATGCCTCAGGTCTTTGCTGGTGAAGGGATGTCCTGCAAAGGTGATCTCCCCTTCGTCCGGCACGGTGAGGCGGGTAAGGACGCGGATAAGGGTAGTCTTCCCGGCGCCATTAGGTCCAAGGAGACCATGGATCTTACCACGCTCGACCCTCAGACTTGCGTGATCGAGAGCTCGATGTGCGGAGAAATCCTTGACGATATCTCTCGCCTCAAGTAAGTAGTTTTCCATCTATATATGCGTTATTTCTAATGTTGTCGTGGTTGTAGCTTAAGTGTCGGAGTAAGAATACGATCCCCCAGCATCCGACTCATATCTACTTTCATCTGGTTTAGGTTCGCCAGCTCAGAGAGCAGCTCCCTTGACTTCTCATCCAGCTCATCACCACTATCCTGATGATCTGTGGGGATAGACTGAAGTTGCTGCAGCAGGTCCGAGATCTGCCTGAGGACAAAGTCGTACTTGTAGCTCAGGATTGTCCTCATGACCCGGCAGACCACCTCTGTCGGTGTGGAGGCCTCGCTGACGTAGGTGGAGTGCATCTCACTCAGCTCCTCCTCATTCATCAGCATATCTGCCACCGTGTGCAGGATCACCGGATCCTCGTGCCAGGAGAGGTACTTGGTAATGTCGGGATTGGGCTCCTCCTCATATAGTCGCTCCACCTCATCGAGTATGGTGCAGAAGTGTGTGGTCAGGGTGCCATTCTCCCGCAGGTCCTTCGTTTCCTTCTGTACCACCTGGATCAGGCTACAGCCATGTCTCCCGGGCTCTATCTCGTAGTCGGGTATCTCCATAAGCCCATTCTTCATGATCTCGCCCAGAAGCGTGATCTCAAAGGGATTGAGCCTCTCGTTAGGTGGGGTTACCTGACCCTTCGACTCTGAGGAACCGGAAACGGTGGAAGCACCTGCCTCGTCCTCTTCTCGCTTCTGTTGCTCCTGACGGTGCTGTGTGTTTTGCCACTCCCGTCGGATGGTATTCCTCTGTTGCTGCTGCAGCTTTTGGATCCGCTCCAGCAGGTGCTTCGGCTCGACACCTAGGCGAGGTGCCATATCCTTGACGTAGATATCTAGTATGAGCTTATCCTGGATATGTGCCATCGACTCAGCAATGACCGCCACGGTATCCGCTATGCCCTGAGGGGTATCAGTCCCATTTTGCTCCGAGAGGACTCGGGCATTGAAGCGCAGGCTATCCTCCTCATGCTCGTTGATGTACAGCTCGATTTCCTCTGCTGTATGGGTCTTAGCGAAGGAGTCCGGATCCTCGCCCTCGGGTAGCAGCACCGTATGGAGACTCATCCCGCGCTCCAGCCCCACGTCCAGTCCCCTCATGGCCGCCTTGATGCCGGCGGCATCGGAGTCGAAGATAAAGGTGAGATTGGAGGTAAAGCGCTTGATCTTCTGCACTTGCTGCGTCGTGAGGGCGGTCCCGGAGCTAGCGACCACATTGGTTATCCCTCGCTGATGCATTGACAGCACATCCATATAGCCCTCCACGACGATGCACTTGTCCTTCTTAGCGATCGCCTGCTTGGCAAAGTAGAGCCCATAGAGCTCACGGCTCTTGTCGTAGATCGAGGAGGCGGGCGAATTGATGTACTTCCCCGTATTCTCCTTCTTGACCAAGATCCTACCACCGAAGCCTACGATCGAACCGCTGATCGAGTGAATAGGGTAGATGACACGGTCGCGGTACCGGTCGATGTACTGCCCGTCATCGGTCCGAAAGAGTAGCCCGACCTGCTCTAAGGCGTCGGCGGAGACGCCCTTCTCCTTTGCTAATGAGTAGAGGAAGTGACGATCCCTCGGCGAGTATCCGAGCTCAAATCGCTTGATCGTCTCATCACTTAGATCACGGTCGCGGAAGTACTTCAGACCGACGAGGCGCCCTTCGTTGCCGTTGTGCAGTTCGTTGACAAAGGCATCTCTTGCAAAGGCATTGGCAGACAGTAGCTTGTCCCGCTCTGTACGCGCCTCCTTCTCCTCCTCACTGAGCTGCGTCTCGACGACCGGGATACCATACTTCTTCCCGAGGTACTTAATGGCATCGGGGAAATTGAGGTGGAGGTACTTCTCCAGGAAGGATACCGGCGTACCTCCTACGCCGCAAGCGAAGCACTTGCAGATGTTCTTGGTCGTGGAGACGTTGAATGATGGTCTCGAGTCGTCATGGAAAGGACACAGACCGATGTAATCCTTGCCATGCTTCTTCAGCGCCACGAAGTCCCCCACCACGTCGACGATGTCGGCGCGATCCATGATGCGGTCAATGGTATTACGGTCTATCATACGGTGATCTCAGGCGTAAAGTTACACATTTACCGACTTAGATAGAGGTCGATGACGACGATCTCGGACCTGGACCCGATACGGAGACGTGAGGTGGAGGCGCCGTAGCCGGAGGAGATGATGAGCGTGCCGTCACCGGAGGAATGGCAGCCATAGTTGTGTCTGAAGAGGAGTGGCTGGAAAATCTGCATCGGGAAGATCTGACCAGCGTGCGTGTGTCCGGTGAGGGTAAGGTCTATCCCACTGACCTCCGGATCGCGCTCCCAGTGCTCGCGAGGTCGGTGCTGCAGCAATATCGTGGTCGCTCCATCCGGCACCTGATCCATCAGGTCACTGAGTGGCACTATGTCCTGATCCCAGGCTCTATAGTAGTCCCTTCCGATCAGATAGAGGTCCGGTCGGAGTCTCACCACGCTGTCACGGAGAAGCGTCCCCAGTGAGGAGATCCACTGCGCATTCTCATCCACATCGCCGTAGTACTCGTGATTGCCAAGGATGAAGTATAGCCCTGAGGTCCTCTCTCTTATGCGGGCAAAGTGGTCTGCCGCAGTAAGGGTGTCCACGTCACTTAGATTTCTATCGATTAGGTCTCCTCCGATGAAGACATAGTCCGGCGAAGCTCGCTCGATCATCTGCTCCATCCTTGCAAGATGGTCCTCCCCGAAGAGGTCTCCCAAGTGGATGTCAGTTACGAGTGCTATCCGAATGCTGTCTGAGGGGTTCTCGCCGGGCACTGTGATGCGGTAGTGTGTGGTGATTGGCTCACCTACATTTCTTCTCCCTGCGATCATCACCGGTAGTATCAGCAATAAGCAGAGTAGGGCGGTCACGCGACCATAGCGGTACTTCGAGGCGCTGTCGAGGAGTATGAAGAGCGTAGCGAAGTAGACCTCTGCAATGAGCAGGTCAGTCACAAGCTCAGGTGACCTGCTACTGAGGAAGTATGCGGACAGGATGAGACCTATAGAGAGGATCGGGAGGGCGATTATGCTCCACTTTAGCACTTTACTGAGCAGCCGATCCTTAGGAGTTCGATGTCCGACATAGCAGTGGAGAGCATAACCTACTGCGATCTGGACGAGGACGAAGAAGATGTAGCGCATACTCAAGCGGACCGCTTGGATCGGCGATAGGGATGTGCCAGCTTACGGAAGTAGGTCGAGGTCATCGTGAGGCATAAGATCATCGACAGCACATCCGCCACCGGCAGTGCGGTCCATACTCCGGTGAGACCCATCACACGGGGAAGGATCGCCAGTGCTGGCACGAGGAAGATCAGCTGCCGTGAGAAGCTCAGCAGGAGAGCTCGAGCTGCCTTACCAAGGCTCTGGAAGAACTGGACTCCCGTCACCTGTATACCGACTGCCCACATGGCTGCCAGTTCGATCCTTAGCCCCACCTCGCAGACTGCGATCAGCTGAGGGTCTGACGTGAATGCTCGAGCTACGATCCCGGGCCATATGAGGGTAATGGAGGCACCGATGACACCGATGAGGAAATTCATCTTCCGTGCGATCCTAAAGGTGTCTCGCACTCGTCCAAGATTTCCCGCCCCATAGTTGTATCCAAGTATGGGCTGTGTCGCTTGGGAGATGCCGAACATGAACATCAGCGTCAGCATCGCCACACTCTGGATCACTCCATTGGCTGCTACCGCCAGATCCCCGCTGTAGAAGTCTATCGGTGAGGTCATCCCGTAGTCGTAGAGCAAGCGATTCTTGTAGATATTGACGATGCTCGCCATCAGGTGGGTCACGAAGGGCGCCACGCCGATGGAGATGATGGAGAGAGTGTAGCCCCAGTTGAACTTGAAGTTCCTTACCCTCAGCCGTACATTGGTGTCGGGTCGGGTAAAGTGATGCAACACCCAGATCATCCCTACAAACATACTGATCACGGTGGCGAGAGCAACACCTGCAATGCCCATGTGGAATACGAAGAGGAAGACCGGGTCGAGCACAAAGTTGAGTACAGCACCGATGAGCATCGTCTTCATCGCCTTCTTTGGGTACCCTGTTGCTCTCATCACCGCATTGTAGGAGTATGTGATGTTGGCAAAGATATTCCCTGGCAGGACGATATTCAGGTAGTCGAGTGCATAGGGAAGGGAAGCCTCCGAGGCTCCAAACTGCATCAGAAGCGGTCGGGCAAAGATCATCAGCAGGACGATCACAAGGCTGCTGATGGTGAGAGACAGTAGGAAGGCGCTACCAAGCATTTTCTCCCCCTCCTCTCTCCTCTGCTGCCCGAGCAGTATGGAGATCCTGGAGGCGGCACCCATACCGACGAGGGTACCAACAGCCTGGGTCACGCCCATCACGGGCATGGTGACTGAGAGACCGGACAAGGCCAGGCTATTGACCCCCTGTGCTATATATATCCGGTCGACCACATTGTATAGGGTATTGACGACAGCCCCTATGACTG
>OBRT01000310.1_pt1 | contig 13481 bp, 11 predicted proteins | sample 1494891 | NCBI WGS metagenome assembly OBRT01 (sample SAMEA3360688, study PRJEB22359) | human gut metagenome | biome: ENVO:urban biome; feature: ENVO:human-associated habitat; material: ENVO:feces | place: Bangladesh | collected 2011 | reverse complement strand
TGATGGCAAAAAAAAAATAACTATATTTTTGATAAAATACTTTCTATATTATCCATTAGTTTCTCTACATTATCGATGATATACTTTACTTTTTTCGGATCTTTATTGAATCCTGCATGATTGTAATCATTCCGCAAATCCTTTATACACTGAAAGCTTGTAACAAACTGCTTATTCTCCCAGATTACGGAGTCGTCTAATAGTTTCTCTGCCAAGACCGAATCATTAAAAATAATTTTCTCGTTTGGAAGGGTCTTTGCATTTAAGCACTGTACCATCAGATTACGAAAGTCCTCTTCTTTGTAATCCAACTTAAAATGACAACATAAGAATGTTATCAATCCTTCTTCCAATAAGGTAGTTGTCTGCTGATACATCTTATTATCACAACACCATCTGGCCGCCTTGATGCAATTCAAGATATCTTCCTTCGCGCCAAAAATATCCAGAGACTCTTTAATCTTTTCAAACACAGGTTTTAGCTGTGGAATCGTAACTTCCTGTATATCTTTGGAAGCCTTTTCCAACAAGCCTACATTCTTGTTCTCAATGATAGTCAAACCCCTACATGTGATGCGCTCACCCACCAAATTTTTCAAACGCTTAACAAAAGCCCTCAATAGCTTCACGTCATCTGTTCGGGTACTTGGATCTTTCAGAATAGGGTTGATGGAGGACTCAGACAAGTCATAAAGCTTCTCTACCTGGCCATATCGCAAGTAATCAGATGTGGCCGAAGTCCAATCTTGAAGAACAGACAGCGGCAAGAAATCCATGATAGGAGCAACATTGCTTACCTTGTCACGGGCATCATAGTTTCCATAGAAAATAGCCTTGACCGTCACATTCTTCAACATCTTCGCATAGTTGACAAGCACCACCAACAACATAGGCAGATAACGGAAACTGTTTGTGATGTCCAAATATAGCTCATCCCCTTCCTGAAGCTGAGAATATATCACCTCAAAAAGTTCCCACATCTCCTCCGTACTCTTGCCCTCAGGAATGTGTACTGCCTGAAATGACATATCCATATCAAGCAGTATCTTCTCAAGCCCTATGTAAGGAACATCCCTTTGATCTTTGGAAGAAAAACGAGTTCTGATGTCCTTATTCCAGTTATTTACTTTTGCCAAATCTGTCAAAAACATCAGAACCTGATCCTGCTTGCCCCAGCCCTCCTTCCGCTGGAGATATTCAAGCAGGTTCTGCTGCACAAAGGTAGTTTCCGTTCCTACAAAATCATCCTTCGTGTAGCGACACTTTCCATAGAAGGCTATGCCCAAAATAGACAAAAATACTCTTCTTCCCATATATGATTTACCCCCTAATCCTGATAATTCTCCAGAGACTTCCTCAGTTCATGGACAATCTTATCCCTCAAACTCTTAGGCTCCATAACCGTCACCTTACTACCATAAGAGAGAATCTTGCTGCGAAGCTCATAGTTATCCAAGACATATAATGATATATAAGAATACTTCTCATCCGTGTCGCTCTCATCCAACTCATCCTGCGAAGTATGGATAGGCTTGCTCTCGATGTAAGGATACTCACCCTTGTCAATACGGAGCTTTACCCAAATTGGCTCAGCTCCATCAGGCTTGGTAATACCCACAACATTCTCAAAGTAAACCCCAAAGTCTATGCCACACTCCTTGTATGGAATATGCTGATTAGGCTCCATCTTGAGAATACGGTCCAAGGCCAAGCTATAAACTTTGCCCTCCACCTCATCACGATGCCTGGTGGCAATCAGATACCAACGCTGATTATACTGCTTGAGGAACTGAGGGAAAATCGTCCACTCACGCGTTCCTCGTCCAGGGACTTCATATTTGACATCATAAGTCTGATGCTGGATGATGGCCTTGAGCAATGGCTGCAACATTTCATGAGGCTGCACTTTGCCACGAGACTCCAAAACCACCTTCTCAAAGGAAATGACAGGCTTTGAGTTCTCTCCATACCCCAGGAATTTATCGATTTCATCGGTCATCGTTGTCAAACTGGTATCCAAATCCAATCCCAAGAAGTCACCCAAAGCTGTCTTAATTTTACGGAAATTGCACAAGTCAACACCATTTATGACACGATCATCCTTGATGGAGAAACTCTCATCCCGGTAAGTATAACATTTGTATCCATTGATAACCGTCTCCAGAATATCCACATCATAGCTCTCGGCTATTTTTTGTATATCGTAACGATACATACGTTCATCAAATGGATGAGGAAGCCTATCATTGCAATACTTCGCAATTTCCTTGATGTTCTTCGGTTTCTCAAACTTGCGCAGGCATTCATCAATAAGTTCCAAACGCTTCTGATAAGTAATAATATCTTTTCCCATAACAAAAATCTATTATATTAAAGAATATATTTACCAACTGTTTCCAGCGATTTTCTCAAATTATCTATAATCTTCCCTGAAGATAACTCACTCTCCAAGGCATGAGCCACCACATTGCGGTTCTTGGTCACGGCAAAATAAACACCCCTTAGCTCATAAGGCAAGAAATCCTGATCATTGCAAATCCTGTCCTTGACTAACTGACGCTCATCCTTGTCATTGCAATCATGGTGGGCTATCTGACAAGCATAGGAAAGTATTCCCTCCTGCAAGGAAATCAAGGCAGCCGCATAGTTCATGTGCTTGTATTGCCAACAGGCAAGTTTGTACTGAAATAGCGCAGGATTGTTATCCGTATTTTGGAAATTCTTCAGGAAATCCCCTACCACAGGCTTGACTATCAACTCAGGAAGCTGAGAAGAAAAATCTTTCTTCATCAAAGCCTTCAAGTTTTGGGTCTCCTGCAAGAAGGCGAACAGATGATTGAGGTTCATCACATCCGAGAAATGCCCCAGACGATTGGATGTATCAGAGTCCTCTGCCTGTAACAACCTTGCTATCTGATAGGCATTACCATACTGCTTGAAGGCCATGGCTCCCACAATCCAATCATTGAGCTTCAGGATTTTCGTTAAATCCACAATCGGTGCATATCCATACTCCTTGTTCATCTCTATCATACCATAATATATATGGGATATCTTGATGTTTCTGCTGCTTACATTCCTCAGATAAAGAAGCAAGTTCATGATGGTGATGGGCAAGGAACGGAAGGAATGGGTTACATCCACGATGAGTTCGTCACCTGTGGAAAGCAACTGATTTAGTCCCAAGATGATGTTGATGTTTTCATTGATCTCTTGCTCATTGACTCCATAACGAATCAAGTATAGATGGGCATCCTTTCCAATAGCCGCCTCTATCTCCTTAACACGAGGGATATACAATTCGCTCTTACTGGTAGCCGCTTCACAATGTTCAGCTATCTCACAATAGACATCCTCATCCACAGGCTTGCCGTTTTTCTCCTGGAAATAACGATATACCTCTTCCCACATGGAATGAACGGTACCTATCAAGATCACCTTGTCTATCTGCTGAGACTCGCACAGAGCAGCAGCCATGAAAGAGTATTCACCTAAGTTTTCCTCACCCAGATGATAAGAGGCCGTACGATACTCACGTGCGGATTTTTCCTCTATAGAGCCACCCTTGCTAACCAAGGGACCAGTACCAATAAAAGATATGAGAACTTTTGCCATAATGTTTCATTGATTAATATTTTTAAATCTTTCAGGAAGCTCCTCCCTGGTCAGCGTACCAAATCCCACACTTCCACTCTTGCCCAAAGCAATTGCATCAGGCAATTCGATGTTGGAGACGAACATCAAATCAAATGTGTCAAATTTCACATGCTTGTAAAACTTCTCCGTGGGTTCCTTCATTTCGGTAATCGCACATTCTATGCGCTCCTGAGCATGGTAATCAATACCTTTAAGAAAAGAAAGGATGTTCCCAATGATAATCTGCTCCAAGAAATTGACCTTGTCCGTAAGAGCCAACAGAGAATGGTATTTCTTGAAGTTATCTTCTGTCAAAGCGATATAATCCTTCAGATGATACAACTTGGGCGCATCTTCCATCTTAGGAAAATAAGGAACCAACCTGCAATCCAAAACATGAAATTCCATCTCCTTCTTGCCGATTTTCAGCGAACATGGGAATTTATCCACCAATTGCATGATAGAGAATGCCGCATCGGCTATTCCCACGAGGCATGCATGACCACCTATAGACTTGTATTGAATCAAGGGATAGCCATACCTTAGCCCTCCTGCCTCATGATTATGAAAGAAAGCCTGTTCTTTACCAACCATGTCAATGATGGCTCCCCGAAAACACCTGATATCGGATGCTCCCAGGTTCTCCTCAAACCTCAATATGGCTATATTCTTTGCTTCCATTTACTTTTTTTTCGGCGAAAATACTAAAAATTATTGATTTAAAACAATTTTTTTGCATAAAAAATATCATTTCACGATTTTTTTTTATACTTTTACACCCAAAACCATAAAAAAGAAATAACATGGAAAAGTACAAATACATATATGGAGCCTCCGTTCAGGGAATCCAAGGATTTATCTTCTCCACCAATTCACTGAAAGACATTGTGGGTGGAAGTGAATTGGTAGAGAAGATATGCACCTCCTTATTCTCTTCCCGGTATCTCCAAGGAGCCACCCAAATCATAGGCGCCGCCGGTAACATCAAATGTGTCTATGACAACCTTCAGGAATGTGAGAAAACCGTCCTGGAGTTTCCAAAGACGGTCATGCAGGAAGCTCCTGGCATCACCATCAGCCAGGCTGTGGTCAAAGTCACTGAAGAGGAATTCAAAAATCACTTCTCCCAATGCATGGATGAGCTGGAAAAGAAATTGAAGATCCAACGCAACAAACCCTCCAAGAGCATGACCGTAGGATACATGGGAGTGGAACGCTCAAGGTCAACCGGTCTGCCAGCCACACAAATGGAGCAGCAAGAGTTCCTGGATGAGGGTACCTACCAGAAGCGCAAGCTTTCCATGGGTGGTAAGGCAACCATCAGCCTAACAGAAAAGAGTCTGGGCATCAATGAGCTGTCCCCTAAGAACATCGCCTTGAACATTGAAGACCTGACAGAAAAGAACGACTGGATTGCCATCATCCATGCCGACGGCAATGGCCTGGGAGAAGTGGTGGCAAAATTCAGCAGCTCGCTTGACAAGCTGAAAAGCTTCTCTACCAAACTCAACGAGGCCACCATACAGGCTGCACATGCAGCCTTTAAAAAAGTTTATACCTCAGAGAACTATTTTCAAAAATCCACCACCTTACCATTCCGCCCCGTGGTCTTGGGAGGAGATGACATGACCATGATCTGCAAGGCAAGCCTCGCCATAGAGTATACCAAAATCTATTTGCAAGAGTTCGAGGAAGCTACCAGACAAAAGCTGGGCGCAGAGAACGGACTCACCGCTTGCGCTGGCATAGCCTTCATCAAGTCCTCCTACCCTTTCCATTACGGATATGACCTGGCAGAGACCATTTGCGGTCAGGCCAAGAAGGTATCCAAGAGTCCTCTGATCCAAAAAGGAAATCAAAACCCTCCATCAAGCCTCATGTTCTATAAGGTACAAGGAAGCTTCATTGAGAGCTATGATCAGATGCTGGAGAAAGAAAAGACCCCACAAAAGGGTATATCTTTCAACTTCGGTCCTTATTTCCTGCACCCTACAGAGGGCTACTGGAGCATCGAGGAACTGGAAAAGTCTGCAGCAGACCTCCATGGCAAGGAAGGAAATACCGTCAAGACAGGCCTCAGGAAATGGATGAGTGCCATGCACCATGATCTGGGACAAGCCCAGCAAGCAGCTGAGAGAAACTTGTCCATCCTTACCAAGGACACCAAGCCTATTTTCAAAAAGGCAACCTCACCTGTGCAAAGAGAAGGTATTGATGGCACATTCTACCCAGCAGCAGACATGCTTGATCTCAATACCATTATAAACCAAGAAACCAAGGAGGACTGATATATGAGCAACTTAACATTAAAGATACAATTCTTCTCGCCATGGCATTGTGGTTCTGGCCTGTCTGCAGGTGCAGACACCGATGCCCTGGTCATCAAGAATCCACAAGGCTTGCCATTCGTTCCAGGCAAGACCATCAAGGGTCTGGTAAGAGAAGCCGTGGAGGACTACGCTGCCCTGAAAGGCGAGGAAATCAAGCTTGATGAAGCCTTTGGCGTGGAGGCAAGCCAAGAAGAAAGCAGCTCCATCCAAAAAGGATACCTCTACTTCACCAATGGAGAACTATCCCCAGAGGAGACACAAACCATCATCGCTAACCATATGGAGGATTTCCTCTATATAAATAAGGTGGAAACTGCCATCGGAGAAAATGGCATCACCAAGGATCACTCCCTGAGAATCATTGAAACAACTGTTCCATGTACCTTATATGCCCAAATCATGCACGTTGACGAAGCCCTCGCCCAGGTGTTGGAACCAGCGCTGGGTCTCATCAAGCACATGGGAATGGAGAGAAACAGAGGACTTGGAAGATGCCAATTCACCATAGAGAAAGGAGGCAAGAAATGAAAACCATTCAATTTAAATGCAAACTGCTCTCAGATGTCATTCTGAGCCAAAAAGCGGCCACTGAAGGCAGCCATGAATCATTGTCGTTCATCCCTGGCAATAATTTCTTGGGTATTGTAGCACAAAACTACACACAATACGCTTCAAATGAGCAAGCAGAGATTTTCCATAGCGGACATGTCAGATTCTCCGACGCACATCCTATGAACAGAGATGGCAAGATCCGTAGCCTCCACATCCCCGCTGCCCTGTACTATCCTAAGCTTACCAACATAGCCTCCTCTTGTTATGTCAGCCATTTCTATGACCGTAACGAGGATAAAAAGGAAAACGGAAAGCCCATGCAGCTCAAACAATGCCGCCAAGGGTTCTATGTTTTCAAATCTAATGAAGCCCAGAAAGTGGAGATCAGCAAGAGTTTTGCCATCAAGAGCGCATATGACAGGGAATTGCGCCGAAGCTCCGACTCACAGATGTACGGCTACGAGAGCCTGGAAAAGGGCGATGAGTTCTTGTTTAGCGTAGAAATGGACGATGACTCTCTTGCCCCAGCCATCACCCAGTCACTCATCGGAACCAAACACATCGGAAGATCACGTACCGCCCAATATGGCCTCGTGGAAATTTCCGAGACTTCTTATAGCGAGATTTCCTCAAAAGCCCATACGTTCTGTGAAAATAAGGACAGCTACATCACCGTCTATGCGGATGGCCGCCTGATCTTTTTGGACGAGACTGGCGAATGCACATTCAGACCTACGGCAGAAATGCTGGGACTCGACGGTGACATCGTCTGGGAGAAATCCCAAGTAAGAACCTTCCAGTATGCCCCTTGGAATGGCAAGCGCCAAACGAGGGACACAGACAGGGTAGGCTTTGAAAAAGGAAGCGTGTTTATCGTCAAGCTAAAGAGTATCCCGCAAGAGACAACCCTTCCAACATACGTAGGCTACTATCAAAATGAGGGTTTCGGAAAGGTCATCTATGGCTGGGATCTCCTTCAGGAATCAGGTAAAAACGGACTCACCCATCTCCGTGTTACCGAGAACTCACAAGAAGAAAAACTACAAGGGAAAAATGAGCCGATAAAGACTCCGTTGCTAAAATTCCTTGCCAAGAAACAAAAGGACATGCAAGCCTCTTCATTCATCTATGAAAGCGTGAATGCCTTCGTTAAGAATTACAAGAACTTGTTCAGTAAATCGAGCTTTGCCTCTCAATGGGGCACCATCAGAAACATCGCCATCCAAAACGATACGATGGACAGCATTCTTTATGAACTCTTTGACAAGGTTGTTACCAAAGACAGAGCAGACTCGCCTACAGACCATCGTACCCAAACCACGGAAGCAGCCGGCTACATTACCCATGGCATCAAGGAAAAGGAGTGGAAAGCCAAAAATAGAGCTTCCATCTTAAGAAACTTCATCCTATCCATGGGAAAGACTGAGAAGTTTGGAGACCTCTCGCAAAGAGCATTGGTAAACTTGGCCTCAGAAATGGCCAAAAAACAAGAAAAGCAATGAAAATGACAATATATAAACATAGACTGGTTGCCAGAATCTCTCTGGAAGCCGTGTCCCCTTTAGCTGTGGGCTCAGGCGAAAAGGACATCATCACGGATGCCCCTGTAGCAAGAGACTGCAATGGGCTGCCATATATACCAGGAACCTCTCTCATGGGCATCATCAGACATAGCATGAGCCAAGAGAACATCAAACAGCTGCTTGGTTACCAGGACAAGGAAAAAGGAGAAGGCTCCAAGGTCATTATCTCCGATGCCCTCCTGACCGATGAAAACGGCAAGGCCCTTGACGGATTGCAGGACTTGGACAACAACGAATACCTGCGCCACTTCCAAGTTCTTCCAGTTAGACAACATGTCAAAATCACAGAAAAGGGAACTGCCGCAAAGACAGGAAAGTTTGATGAGCAGGTTGTCTACGCAGGCACACGCTTCGTCTTTGAGATAGAGGAACTTTCCGTGGACGGTACAGACACACGCTTTAAGGAAATGCTGAGCATCATCTCTTCCCCTACCTTTAGAATCGGTGGCGGTACGAGATGTGGTTTTGGCTCCATGAAGGTAATCAGTATCCAGTACCACGCATACGACCTCACACAAGAAAATGACCTCCAGGCATACATCCAGAAAACATCTTGCCTGAAAGATGACTTTGAGCAGGCCCAAGAGTTCAAGCCGGATACAACCCTTCAGGAAGGCTGGACAAAATATACACTGGATCTGACTCCAATGGACTTTTTCCTGTTCTCATCCGGATTTGGGGACGAAGATGCCGACATGACTCCTGTCAAGGAAGAACGCATCGTGTGGGAAAATGGCAAGCCAAGATTCACCGAGGCTTGCACGTTGATTCCTGCCACCTCTGTCAAAGGTGCCATCGCCCACAGAACTGCCTACTATTGGAACAAGCTCACCCATCGCAGCGTAGAGGAAGGTACGGCACTTAAATGTGAGGAATGCGAAGCCATCACCAAACTGTTTGGTACCACCAACAGCGATGAAGAATCAAAACAATCCATAGGCAATGTCATTCTTTCAGACGTACTGATGGAGAAAAACTCCACCAAGGTTCTTCCACATATCAGGATTGATAAATTCACCGGTGGCGTGATGGACGGTGCACTGTTCCAGGAAAAGGTAACCCTTGGCAAAGGCAAGCATATCATCGAGACGCTGTATGTGAATAACGATGCCTTGAGTGATACCATCATCAAGGAGGCCTTCGAGCATGCGCTCTCAGACATCTGCACCGGAATGCTTCCTCTGGGTGGCGGAACGAACAGAGGAAATGGCATCTTCACAGGAACCCTCCATAAAGAAGGAACATCGAACCAATAATAAAGCAAACGTTATGACACAAGATATAAAAGAAGCAAGATATGAAGGCTACCTTTGGCATAGTGACCAAAGTACACCGGAAATGCTGATGGGGCAAACGCCTAAGGCTATCACCTTGAAAGATGGCGAAAACCCCTTCATCACAGAGGGCCTCTTGTGGAATGAAGAAAACAAAGAGTCCATTTCCATCCGCTATGTGGATGGACATTACTTTGTTTCAAGCCATAAGATCAGTCCAGACCAGGTAATCACCCCGGTCAATTACCTACCCCATCGACTGCCAGGCATCAAGAGCTTGAAGTTCATGCGTCTTTGGGAAAAGGAACAAGACCCACTATGCGAGGGAATGGACACCCTGCAGCTAAAGGCAAACCTATTTGTTGGATTTGAAAAATAAGGGAGGACTAAAAAACATGAAAATAACATCACCCTATAATTTCGTACCGCTCAATCAACAGGTATTCTACCCAGATTGGGCAGAACAGGCATCCCAGGACCTTCCGTTCAAGGATGGCCTTGACGTGTCCCTTGACATCAAGCTGACCAATGTCTCTCCCCTGTTCACAAGAAATGGGAGCAAGGACGGAAAAGATACATTCTCTTCCCACATCATCGACGAGAATGGCAAACGCCAATATTTCATCCCAGCAACCACCATCAAGGGTATGCTGAGAGAAATCGTGGAAATCATGACCTTCGGTAAAATGCAGGAAGGAAAGGATTACCAAAACCGTTATTTTGGATATCGTGATGTAGCCAGACAAGCAGGAAATGAGCTAAATGCAGAATACATGCGTAAGGTAAGCAAGGGTAAACCTGGCTGGCTTTACAAAGAAGGGGAGAACTATTATTTCGCCCCATGCTCTGGAGAATTGGAGAAGATTGCCATAGATGAGCTCAAACAGCTTTACCCTTCCTATCAATCTGACCCATCCATTTGGAAAAGTAACATTTCCGTAGGGAAAAACGGCATTTATCCGTCCTATCCAGAGATTGAGAAAAATGACAACTACTATAGAATTGTCTGTACTGGTAAATTCGGAAAAAAGCAGCATGAGCTACTATTCCCTTCTGCTGAAGACGAACCTATATTGATTCAAAAAGAAACCATCGAGGCATTTACAACTATGTACGATGCAACACCAGGTTTTTCTGATGCAAAAGATGGAGAAAGCTGCTTCCTGAGTGCTTTGGAAAATGGAGAAAAAATTCCAGTGTTCCATCTCAGACTAGAAGAAGGTAAAGAAACACTAGGCTTCTCACGTATGTTTAAACTACCTTTCAAATACAATGTGAAGCAACAGGTTGAGGTTCTTCAAAAGGCAGACATAAACAGACCAGACTTTGCAGAAACGCTCTTCGGCTACACAGGCAAGGAAACTAGCCTAAAAGGAAGAGTCCAAATCAGTCATGCCTTCATGGAAGGTGAAGTGGTAGACTCTGAGCTTATTGAGGAGAAAGGTATCTTAGGAAGTCCGAAAGCCTCCTATTACCCCATCTATCTCAAACAACATCACTCCCCCTATAAGACATATGATGAGAACGAAGGCATAGCAGGAAGAAAACTGTATCGCGTCCATACAAAAGATACAACAATCCCACTTCCTCTAAATGAGAACAATCCAAACGTAGAAAGCAGTTTCAAAACTATTCCTCAAGGACAAAATTTCCATTTCCGCATCACTATGCACAATGTGAAGGAAGTGGAGCTGGGAGCTGTACTTGCAGCACTGACCTTCAACCACACAACTGGGGTATACTTCAACATAGGCATGGCTAAGTCTTTTGGTTTTGGCAAATGCGAAATTGAAGAGAATGGCATCAAGCTGAACGGAACGAATGAAAAGATTGATCATTACTTGCAAGTATTTGAGAAACAAATGTCGGCCTTCACTTACGAATACAACCAACAACTGTGGGCTCAAACAGAAAGTATCACCCAATTAGTGAATATTCTTGGCGAGCATGATGATTCCGAGGTCCATATGATGGATATGGATGAGTATGGTGATAGTAAGTTCGAAAAGAGAAATCCATTCAATCAACTCAAAGAACAAGGAACACCTATCGTATCAATGCTCACTGAGGAAGACAAAGAGGAAATAAGGGAACTCGCCCTAAAGGCTAAGGGTGAACGTGCCCAAAAAGAAGCAAGAAAGAGCCTGAAAGAGAAATATGATCTCGCCAAGAGCTGTTTTGAAGCCAAGGACTTCCAAGAGGCTAAGAAACACTATAACGATATCATAGATGAGCTCTTGAAGAAAGGTATCAACATCCAAGAGGAAAATCAAATCATTGCAGATATTGATGCTAAGATAGCAGAGCAGGAGGAAGAAGCCAAGCAACAAGCTGACCAAGCCGCCCTCATGGAACAGGCCAACAAACTGGCAGCAGGACTCGGAGCAACCCTCGACAAACTAGCAGGAGATGGTGTCAACTATAGCATCAAGGACTTCAAGGTATGCTTCCAAAAAGTAGAGAAATGGCTGAAGGACTCTAAGGCAGAAAAGCTCTCTGAATCAGATGCCAAAGACCTATATACAACCGCTGCCCGTTTGCTGAAAGAACCATCAAAGAAGGAAGTGAAAGAACTTGGAAAACCGTTTGAAAAGAGCGGCATCTGGAGAAAGCTGACAACCTTCTTAGACGAAACGAGAGCTATGGAACTGTATGAAACCTACAATTCAAAATAGGCTTACATAGCACAAAAAACCCTCAAACAAGAAATCCTGTTTTTACAACTTAATCACTTAAGAAATAAAAACAGGATTTCTTATATCAAACCCTTCCATACCGGACACTCTATTATCATCCTATCTTTGTCTGCAAGTTAGGCTCTGGTAACCTTTAGAAAAACAAAAATCAGATAATAATCCTTATTTTATCAGCAAAGGATTCTGCTTTTGGACAAAATCTCCCCCACTCTCACGAGTAAGGGAAAATAGAACTCTTATTTTTAAAACCCGCCCGTAAGACCGATAGCGTAGCCCATTTTAATTATGAGAAATATCTTTAACAAGAAGTATTGCTACTCCCCAGCTTTGGCTAATTGTCTTGCTTTCCTCCCTTGATAACTTCAAACACGCGGTGCTCCAGATCTTTAGAAAGGAGAATCCCATTCTCATCGCATATTTGACCTTTTTCGTTTTTATACACAAGCCTGTTAGCCAGTTCGTCGAAAAATCCGAACATTCTCAGGATAGCATACGTGGCCTCAATAACACCCTCTCCTCTGCATTCTCGTAATAAGTGATTGTGCAAGGATTAAGGTCTGAAGTAAAATCCTCGTAATCGGCCGCCTCATCAAGATACTCTCTGTTGAGATCTTCCAGTGCTTCAACCATCTGAGCGTTTGAGATAATCTCGCCAGTAAGTGCCTTTTGAGGGTTTCGATCTCTTTCTTTTCGTACTTCTTCTGGCAATCGCAGGCCATGTTGAATAACACATCTTCTGTAAATCCTTCTAACATAATTCTAAAATTTTGGTAACCCAAAAAGTTAGGGTTAGTTATAAAACTATCCCTATGTTACAGGATAATCGACGAAAATTCCGAATAATTTCAGGGTGTTATTGTCATTTTCTGCCGTTCCCACGATGTATCGTTAGTCATCAATATATACGGCTTGCCAATTATAGGTGACTCACTAACTTCAAAGTCTGCAGGTCAGGCTCAATCCTTGTTGTGCTGGACGATGCTCTAGTACAACTATGTCAACAATTTCAGTGGGACGCAATGGCGAGTCTCAATCCTTGTTGTGCTGGACGATGCTCTAGTACAGTCAGTAGCTTATACTGAAGGTGAAATCACTACTTTGTCTCAATCCTTGTTGTGCTGGACGATGCTCTAGTACTGCTTTTAAAGGGTTCAACAATAAAATTATTCTGGGTCTCAATCCTTGTTGTGCTGGACGATGCTCTAGTACGCCTATCGGTTTGGCTAATGCTCTTGCTATGGGTAAGTCTCAATCCTTGTTGTGCTGGACGATGCTCTAGTACCAAAGAAGATGACCCTCAGAATGGTTGAATATGGAGTCTCAATCCTTGTTGTGCTGGACGATGCTCTAGTACTAGAAAAATAGAGACTATACTGATTATCAATATGTTACAGAACTACGCTAAAGTTA
>OBRT01000305.1_pt1 | contig 13577 bp, 10 predicted proteins | sample 1494891 | NCBI WGS metagenome assembly OBRT01 (sample SAMEA3360688, study PRJEB22359) | human gut metagenome | biome: ENVO:urban biome; feature: ENVO:human-associated habitat; material: ENVO:feces | place: Bangladesh | collected 2011 | reverse complement strand
GCAAGTTCGAACATCTGGCGGATGACGATAAGAATGCCGCCCATATCATCGAAACAAGTGTTCATCAAAATGAATGGAGCAATCATGGCATGCATCAACATGACTCCCCTATTTATTTAATTTTCTCCAGAAAATTGTTTGATGCGTTGCTCTTCTGCCAACTTACAAACCAATAAGACACCATCTTTTTCGGCTACAATGCAATCATCAAGTCCTTGGATGACAACTTGTTTGGCCTGTGTAGCATGTACGATGCAATTATGAGTGTCATACAAAGAAATATTCTCTCCGATGATGCCATTGCCGTACAAATCGCGCTTGGTTTGCTGAAGTAGCGAACTCCAGGTCCCCAAGTCACTCCATCCAAATTCAGCTGGACACACAAAGATTTCTTCAGATTTCTCTAAAATCGCATAGTCTACAGAGATGTTTTCACACGCACCATATCGTTCATCGATGACGTTTTGTTCTTCTTTGGTGCCATAGATATCCATCATGCTCTCAAAAATCTTGGCCATTGCTGGTACATATACCCTGAAGGCATTGACGATTGTTTTGACGTTCCAAATAAAGATGCCGGCATTCCAGAAGAAATTGCTCTGCTCGATATATTCTTGTGCTGTCTGTAAATCTGGTTTTTCCCTAAATCTGTCTACCCTGAAAAGTTCTTTGTTACGCAACGAACTGGAAGTTAAATCAGCTTGGATGTATCCGTAACCCGTTTCTGGTCTGTTGGGTTTCATTCCCAACGTGATGATGGCATCTGTTTCGTTGGCGAAAGTTAAACAAGATTTGATGACTCTTTGGAATTCAACTCCATTGGTGACGACATGGTCACTGGGCGTCACAACGATGTTAGCTTGTGGATCACACGACTTGATACGCCAACTAACGTATGCTATACAGGGCGCTGTGTTACGGCGCATGGGCTCCTGAAGGATGTTTTCTACAGGGACATCAGGAAGTTGTTGACGCACAAGCTGAAAGTATTTCTTATTGGTCAAAATCCAAACGTGATCGGGAGAACATAGTCCACGGAATCTATCTAAAGTGAGCTGCAAAAGGGATTTGCCAACTCCTAACACATCAATAAACTGCTTAGGTCTATCGCTTGTGCTCATGGGCCAAAAGCGGCTCCCTACTCCACCTGCCATAATAACCAAATGGTTGTGCGTCTTTTCCATATATAACCAAATATTTTTTTCTCATGCAAATATAGTGATAATAAATCACAAACGACAAAAAATGATGTAAAAACGTTGACATTCAATCGCTATTCTCAAATCAATATGCTATCTTTGCAAGTGTATACATTATATCTGTATACCTTAAATTATACTTACATCGAAAAAACTAATATTATAACCATAACATGATGAATGACTTAAAAACTATGAACCGTGCGGCAGACAACATCAGAATTCTTGCTGTCTCCATGGTAGAAAAGGCAAACTCTGGCCACCCAGGAGGTGCTATGGGCGGTGCTGATTTTATTAACGTGCTATTTTCAGAATACTTGGTGTACGATCCAGACGATGCAACTTGGGCTGGAAGAGACCGTTTTTATCTTGACCCGGGTCATATGTCGCCCATGCTTTATGCCACACTTGCCTTGCAAGGTAAATATACGATTGATGAATTGAAGAATTTCAGACAGTGGGATTCACCAACAACGGGCCACCCTGAACGGGATGTCACACGTGGAATAGAAAACACATCTGGGCCTTTAGGTCAAGGACACACCTTCGCTGCCGGTGCAGCTGTGGCGGAAAAGTTCCTGGAAGCCAAGCTTGGCAAAACCATGATGCAACATAAGATATATGCATATATATCGGATGGTGGCATTCAAGAAGAGATTTCCCAAGGAACAGGCAGGTTGGCAGGTGCGTTGGGACTGAACAATCTCATCATGTTCTACGACTCTAACGATATTCAACTCTCGACGGATTGCGATGCTGTAACGCAAGAAGATACAGCAATGAAATATCAATCATGGGGATGGAACGTATTGACCATCAATGGTAATGATGTTACTGAGATTCGTCAGGCATTGGACTCAGCCCTGAAGGAACAGCACCGCCCCACGCTCATCATTGGCAAGACAACCATGGGTAAGGGAGCTTTGAAAGCAGACGGCAGCAGCTACGAGCGAAATGTGAAAACACACGGAGCCCCACTTGGCGGTGATGCCTATACCAAAACAGTGCTTCATCTGGGCGGAAACCTCGATAATCCTTTCGAAATCTTCCAAGAAGTCCAAGCATTGTACGACAAACGCCAGGACGAACTGCGAGAGATGGTTGCCAAACGTCATGCAGAAGAAAAGGCATGGGCTGAGAAAAATCCAGAGTTGTCGGCACAAATGCAAAACTGGTTCTCTGGTAATGCTCCTCAAATTGATTGGAGTAAGGTTGAACAAAAGCCAGGACAGGCCACCCGCGCTGCTTCATCAGTATGCCTGAGTGTACTGGCTGAACAGGTTCCTAACATGGTATGTTCGTCAGCTGACCTATCCAATTCGGACAAAACAGATGGTTTCTTGAAAAAAACGCAGAGCATGGTAAAAGGTGATTTCAGTGGTGCTTTCTTCCAAGCTGGCGTCAGTGAGCTTACCATGACCTGCATGTGCATTGGCATGTACCTGCATGGTGGCGTGATTCCTGCTTGTGGAACCTTCTTTGTCTTCTCCGATTATCAGAAGCCGGCCGTTCGTTTGGCTGCATTGATGGAAGTTCCCATCAAGTTCATTTGGTCACACGACGCATTCCGTGTTGGTGAGGATGGTCCCACCCATGAGCCTGTGGAGCAGGAAGCACAAATCAGATTGATGGAAAAGTTGAAGAACCATCATGGAAAAGATTCCGTCAGAGTATTTCGTCCTGCCGATGTTGAAGAGACAACAGTTTGTTGGCAAATGGCCATGGAAAACATGGATACACCGACGGCACTTATTCTTTCACGACAAGCCATTGAGAGTTTGCCAGAAGGAAACAACTACCAAGAAGCACGTAAAGGCGCATACATCGTTGCTGGCAGCGACGAACAATATGACGTTATCTTGTTGGCCAGCGGTTCAGAAGTGTCGACTTTGGTAGCCGGTGCAAAATTGTTGAGAAACGACAACATCAAAACGCGCATTGTCAGTGTGCCGTCTGAAGGATTGTTCCGTCGTCAAAGCAAAGAATATCAAGAGTCCATTCTTCCGAAAAATGCGAAAATTTTCGGCCTCACAGCAGGATTACCGGTTACCTTACAAGGCCTGGTTGGAGCCAATGGAAAAGTCTTTGGACTTGAGAGTTTCGGCTATTCTGCACCTTATAAGGTGTTGGACGAGAAGTTAGGCTTCACGGCTGAGAATGTGTACAAACAGGTAAAAGAATATCTATCGGAATAATTTTGTCATGGAAATCAAGACAGTTGGCCTTGCATGTGATCATGCTGGCTATGAAATAAAAGAGTTTATCAAACAATACCTTGAAGAGAAAGGTATTTCATACAAAGACTATGGCACCAACAGCACAGCTTCTTGTGATTACCCCGAACACGCCCATGCCTTAGCCAATGGCATTGAGCGGGGTGACGTCTATCCCGGTATAGGGGTGTGTGGATCGGGAGAAGGAATGAGCATGACGCTTAATAAGCATCAAGGAATACGTGCCGGACTGGCTTGGTCACCCGAGATTGCTCACTTGACTCGCCTCCATAACGACGCCAACGTGTTGGTTCTGCCGGGAAGATTTGTTGACAAGGAGACGACAAGAAAGATTCTTGACGAGTTCTTCTCTACCGATTTCGAAGATGGACGACATGCTCGCAGAATAGCAAAGATACCTATTCAATAACGTGTACATCAGGAGAGCCTCCTTGGTTCTCTTGATGTTTTTTATTTCTATCTACATCCTGATGAGCGATAACGATTATCAATTTGAGATATGCGCAAACAGTGTTGAGAGTTGCTTGGCTGCTCAGGCTGGTGGCGCAAACCGTGTTGAACTGTGCGCCGGTATTCCAGAAGGTGGCACAACGCCTTCTTATGGTGACATCAAGATGGCAAGAGAACATCTTAAGAAAACGCGTCTGCATGTGATCATCCGACCACGTGGAGGCGATTTCCTATACTCACCGCTTGACATCAAGTGTATGTTGGCAGACATTGACATCTGTAAGCAACTGGGTGTAGATGGCGTCGTGTTTGGTTGCCTGACCAAAGATGGAGGAATTGACATCACTACCAACCAGCTACTTTTGTCGCATGCCAAAGGAATGTCTACGACCTTCCACCGAGCCTTTGATAGATGTAAGAATCCTTTCGATGCTCTTGAACAACTGATAGACCTTGGGTTCGACCGCATACTGACATCCGGACAGCAGCCTACTGCGGAAGAAGGTATCGAAATGTTAAAGCAATTGCAAGACAGGGCACAAGGAAGAATCAACATTCTTGCTGGTTGCGGCATCAACGAAACAAACATCGCACACATCGCCCAGTGCACCCTTGTCAAAGAATTCCATTTTTCTGCCAGAGAAAGTGTTTACAGTCAGATGGAATACCATAACCCATCCGTATATATGGGATTAGCGGGTCAGGATGAAATGACCACGGAGGTAACAACAGAAAGGCGTGTGAGAAACACGATACAAGCACTTCTTCATTCAACAAGATAATCCATTCAACCTATGAAAAAAGCAAACCTAATCCTTTTGATGCTATTGTGTTTCCAACTCAGCCAAGCATCTTTAATTTTCAAAGACAACGAACAGCGACAAGAGGTCCTTCAAACTTTTAATGAAAGAATGAAACAAATAGGACCCAAATTCTTTGACATCAAGGGGTTAAAGTTGACAGATGACGAGTTGGATGCATTGCATTTTCTGTATGCTTACATGCCTGTTGCCGACATCACTGACTACCCTACTCGTTTTTACTTAGAGAATATCCGAAGAACCTTCACCACACAACAATTGATGCCCTGGGGAACAAAGGTGCCACAGCTGTTGTTTCGCCATTTTGTTATGCCGCTACGTGTCAACAACGAAAACCTTGACGATGCCAGGAAGTTTTTTTATGGCATGCTGAAAGATCGCATTCAAGGTATGAACATGCAAGATGCAATCCTGGAAGTGAACCATTGGTGCCACGAACATGTCACCTATACCCCATCCGATGCCCGTACCCTGTCTCCGTTAGCCTGTATGAAAAACGCACAAGGACGCTGCGGAGAAGAGAGTACTTTTACCGTTGCTGCGCTCAGAGCATTGGGCATTCCGGCCCGACAAGTATACACCCCACGATGGGCCCACACCGACGATAACCATGCATGGGTAGAGGCTTGGGCAGACGGCAAGTGGTATTTTTTGGGCGCCTGTGAACCCGAGCCGGTACTGAACCTTGGCTGGTTTAATGCGCCGGCATCGAGAGCCATGCTCATGCACACAAGGGTTTTCGGGCATTATGACGGGCCTGAAGAGATTGTTCTACGCACTTCCAATTTTACGGAAATCAACCTGATTGACCATTATGCCGAAACCGCACGAGTAGACTTTACCGTTGTGGACCAAAACGGAAACCCCGTTAATCACGCACAGGTAGATTTCAAGATATACAACTATGCTGAATTTTATACTGCGGTAAGGAAATTTACGGATAAACAGGGCAAAACGTTCCTCACAGCTGGCAAAGGCGACCTGCTGGTTTGGGCCTCAAAAGATGGATATTACGGGTTTTCCAAAGCATCGTTTGGCAAGGATCAACAAGTAACCATTTGTCTCAACCGATCAAAGAAGACCGACCTGGCGAGAAAAATCCACCCGATAGACTCCCTTGACATTGTGCCTCCGTCAGAGAAAGCACGAATACCACGAGTGACAGAGGAAATGAATGCAAAGAATAAACTTAGATTTGCCCAAGAAGACAGCATCAGAAAAGCTTACGAATCAACTTTCTATCATGCTGCAGATGAGCGTGAGCTGTCACAATTGTTAGTGAAAGCACGAGGCAACTGGCGGGTCATCAAGAACTTTTATGACAAGTACCCAGAGAAGGAAGAAAGAGTATTGTCACTATTGAATACGCTGAGTGACAAAGATTTGCGCGACATCACCATGGACATTCTCGAAGATCATCTCTTGGCGAAGAGCAACCAATTGAGTCCAAGAGTTGAGAGCGAAATGATTATCCTGCCCTTCAAACAGCAATTACAAAACGCCTTTGACGCAGCAACAACCAAAAAGTTTCAGCAAAATCCGGCATTGCTTGTTGAATGGATTCAAAAAAACATACGCATCAACCCAGATAACGAGGCCTTAAAAATTGCACAAACGCCCATCGGTGTGTGGAAGTCAAGGTTTACAGATGCTCGCTCAAGAGATATTTTCTTTGTCGACTTGGCCCGCAGTATTGGTATCGAAGCACGCAAGGACGTAGTTACTTCTAAAGTTCAATATCGCCAAAATGGCCAATGGATGGATGTTGATTTTGAGACAGAAAAACAGAAAACAGCTCCAAAAGGGAAGCTGGTTTTAAGCTATTCGCCCTCCAAATATCTGGATGACCCTAAATATTATAACCATTTCAGCATCAGTAAAATAGAAAATGGTATTCCAGTTTTGCTAAACTTTGATGAAGGTCAGGTTGACATGGGCGGCGGAACAAGTTGGAAGAATACATTCAAAGATGGAACGAGCCTGGATGCAGGAACCTATTTCCTGGTCACCGGCACTCGCATGGCCAGTGGAAATGTGAAAGAGAGCCATCAGATATTCAACATCGTAGAAGGACAAACGACAACGCTTGACTTGACACTTCGTACCTCCAAAACAGAGATTAGCGTGATTGGCAACTTTGACAGTGAGTCGAAGTTTGTGAAAGACGGCCAAGAGGTAAGCATCCTGTCGCAAACAGGGAGAGGATATTTTGTGTTGGGCCTTATCGGTGTGGGACAAGAACCCACCAACCACACCCTGCGTGACATTGCCAAGCTGAAAGACGAATTTGACCGTTTGGGCAGACCTTTTGTACTTTTGTTCGAGTCAGAAGCGGAAGCCAAGAAGTTCAAGTCCAGTGACTTCGGAGAGTTACCCAACAAAACTATTTTTGGTGTAGACAAGGATGGTGCTATTAAGAAGCAGATTGTGGCACAAATGAAACTGCAAGACGCTCGACAATTGCCCATCTTCATCATTGCCGACACATTTAACCGCGTGGTATTTTTATCTCAAGGATATACCATTGGCGTTGGAGAACAACTGTATAACACGCTGAACAAATTGTAATTACGTCATTTATATAAGATGTGATAAGCACGCTTCAATTAAGAGGTAGCATTTCCGCTTCACCGAAGACGAAAACCTGATTGAACACATGTTTTAAATACATGATATTCAATCTGTTGCCTATATCATTTTAAAGTCATTGATATTGGAGGCCAAACTCATTGAAATTGGAGGCCAAACTCATTGAAATTGGAAGGCAAACTCATTGATATTGCGCGATCAACTCAATGAGATTGAAACGGCAAGTATATCATGCATATTTTTTAAGGGCATCAACAACGACCAACAGACGGTTTAGGACGCACCTCGGACACATCCTATTGCGTCATCTTTTGAATGGTATTCTCCTCCAAATCCAATTGGGTACCAACTTCCATAATGCAACCAAAACAGACCAACGCCAGTCGATAACGCGTACATGCTCATGACGCAATATGGCATGAAACATCTTGCTGGCAACTGTTTTTTGATTCATCATCATGGGATACGAGCCTCCATTGAGCAACGGAGTGTCTACAAAACCTGGCCTAAGATCAGTAAATTTGATGTTGAGTTTTCGCGAATTGGCCAATTGTTCAAGTGACTGAATGTAAATGTTTTGCATGGATTTGGTTGCACTGTATGCCGGTGCTGGCCCTAATCCCTTGGTGCCGGCAATGGATGACACCACGGCAATGTGGCCTCCCCCATGTGCTGCCATATATCTGTAGGCTGCTCCCACCATCCTGACGAACCCCATGCCATTGGTATTTACCGTGTTCAGCTCTATATCTTCCTCAAGCTCTTGGTTGATTTTTCCGACACCTGACACATGCAAATATAAGTCTACCCCACCCATGCGCTCGATTAAATCGTGCAATTGGGTGGCAGCACCATCGCTACATACATCAATTTGGGCTGTATGGATGGTTGAAGTGCGAGCTTGCAAGCCATTACTTACGGAGAAGTTACCACTAAGATTTTCTTCTCTCCACTTGTTCAAACAGTCGATGCGTCGGGCCGCTATCCCGACAATCCAACCGGCATCATAAAAGAGTTGTGCCAGTTCTTTCCCCATTCCAGATGAGGCTCCCATGATAATTACTTTGTTCATGATGACAAATATATGACAGATTACTTAAAAAAACGAAGTATTTCATGACATTATGGATAAAATTAAGTATATTTGCATTCAGTAATCAAAACTTTATCTCTATGAAAGATTTTTTCAAATATGTTGGAGCAACAGTCGTAGGACTGATCGTTTTTGGACTCATTGTAGTGATTCTCGGCACGATGAGTATAGTTGGTTTGATATCATCTGCGCAAGCTACTCAAAATGTAAGCAAAAACTCAATTCTTGTTTTAAATCTTTCAGGAAGTTTGGCTGAACAAGGTAGTGATAATGTTTGGGGAATGCTCACTGGAAACGAACTTGGTTCCGTAGGGCTTGACGATATTCTTTCTGCCATCAAAAAAGCAAAAAATAATGACAGAATCAAGGGTATTTATATAGAGTCGGGTATATTTTTGGCTAATTATGCCAGTAGACAAGAGATAAGAAACGCACTCTTAGACTTTAAAAAAAGCGGCAAAAAAATCATTGCTTACGGAGATAACTACACCCAGGGCAACTACTATTTGGCTTCTGTGGCTGACAAGGTTTTTCTGAATCCACAAGGCATGATTGATTGGCACGGCATTGGCGCTCAACCAATGTTTGTGAAAGATTTGCTGAAAAAAGTCGGTATACAGTATCAAGTCGTCAAAGTTGGAAAATACAAGAGTGCCACAGAAATGTACATCGCTGACAAGATGAGCGATCCCAGTCGTGAGCAAACGCAGGCTTACATCGACGGTATTTGGTCAGACGTGCTCAAGGCAGTGAGTAACAGCAGGAAAATCAACGTGGATAAGTTGAACCAATATGCTGACAGCTTGATAACCTTCAGCAATCCAAAGGATTATGTGGATGCTAAACTGGTGGATGGCTTGCTTTATACCAACCAGGTGAAGGACGAAGTAAAGAAGATATTCGGACTCGACAAGGATGATCCAGTCAACCAAGTGGGCGTCACAGATATGCGTAGTGTCAAGGAAGAAACCGAAGGAAAACAGGTTGCGGTGTATTATGCATACGGCTCTATCGTTGACAATCCGGTGACTGGCAGCATGTTTGGAGCTGAACACATGATTGTAGGTTCAGAAGTTTGCAAGGATTTGGAAGCTTTGGCAGAAGATGATGACGTGAAAGCAGTTGTTCTCAGAATCAACTCAGGCGGCGGAAGTGCATACGCTTCAGAGCAGATGTGGAATCAGGTTGAGCAACTGAAGAAGAAGAAACCCGTGGTGATTTCGATGGGTGACATGGCTGCATCAGGCGGATATTACATGGGTTGCAATGCCAATTGGATTGTAGCGCAGCCCACCACGCTTACGGGAAGCATCGGTATTTTTGCCATGATACCAGACATGAGTCAGTTGCTTACACAGAAATTGGGAATCAAGTTTGATGAAGTGAAGACCAATAAGAATTCTACGTTTGGCTCGTCAGCGCGACCGCTGAACGAAGAAGAAATCGGTTACCTCGCAAGATATATTGATAGAGGGTACGCTCTCTTCCGCCAACGCGTGGCTGACGGGCGCAAACTGTCTGTCAATCAAGTAGAGGCTATCGCCCAAGGGCACGTCTTCGTAGGGCGAGATGCCTTGAAAATCAAGTTGATAGACGAATTAGGTGGTCTGGATAAAGCGGTGGCAAAGGCTGCAAAGCTGGCTAAACTCGAAGAGTTTTACACGCAAGACTATCCTGCAAAGGCAAGTTGGATGGACCAATTGACGGGTTCAATGGGCGGCAGCAACTATCTTGACGAGCAATTACGCGCCACATTAGGCGAATATTACGAGCCCTTCATGTTGCTCAAGACAATGAATCAGCAAAACATGATTCAAGCTCGCATACCATTTTATCTGAACATCAGATAATCCAGAACATCAAGACCACGTTCTTAACTCGCATCAACACAGCGGCCATTAAACATGATGACGTGCTGTACGAGTAAGACTCAATGTAATGAATGAGGACAGAAGGAGATTATATAAAGATTAACGAATGGCTGCTGCCACTGAGTTGGCTGTATGGAATTGGTGTGAGGTTGCGCAATCAAATGTTTGAAATGGGCATCCTGAAAGAGCAGACATACGATATTCCTATCATCTCCGTTGGCAACATGACTGTGGGTGGAACGGGAAAAACACCGCATGTTGAATACCTGGTACGCCTCCTTGGTGACAGGATGAAAGTGGGTGTGCTGTCCAGGGGATATAAACGAAAAAGCAAAGGCTATGTGCTGGCGTGCGAAGATTCAACCATGCAGGAAATTGGGGATGAGCCGTTCCAGATGAAATCCAAATTCCCCAACATCTTTGTCGCTGTGGATGCGAACAGAAGGAGGGGCATTGAGAACTTGACATCTGATGCAGAAACGAAAGATGCCGATGTGATCATCCTGGACGATGCTTACCAACATCGCTATGTAAAGCCAGGCATCAACATCTTGCTGGTAGACTATCATCGGTTCATCATGAACGACCAACTGTTGCCAGCGGGGCGTCTACGTGAACCATTGAGTGGGAAAAATCGAGCAGATGTGGTCATCGTGACCAAATGTCCTAAAGACTTAAAGCCAATGGAGTTTCGGGTTTTGACCAAAAACCTGGACCTCTACCCTTTTCAATCTCTGTTCTTTACGACAATCAAATATGGTACTTTGCAACCAATATTCGGAGGCGAAACTCGCTCTCTCCATACCATTAAGAAGACAAACGTACTTTTGGTGACGGGCATCGCTTCGCCTAAGCAAATGTATGAAGACCTGAAACACCATTGTCAACAAATTCATCCATTAAAATTTGCTGATCACCACCTGTTCACAAGGAAAGACATTGACAAACTAAATGCCCAATTTGAGGCAATCAAGTCACCGAAAATTGTCATCACAACCGAAAAAGATGCTACGCGATTGGTTGCTGTAGACGGCCTCTCTGACCAAGTCAAGAATGCTATTTATTCTTTACCAATACAAATAAGTTTTCTTCAAAACGATGAAGAAACATTCAATCATAAAATCATTAGCTATGTACGAAAAAATTCAAGAAACAGCATCCTGGTTGAAAGAAAGGATGACAACAAGTCCAAAGACAGCAATCATCCTGGGAACCGGACTAGGACAATTAGCTTCAGAGATAACAGATAGTTACGAATTCGCCTATACTGACATTCCAAACTTCCCCCTGTCCACGGTGGAAGGCCATTCTGGCAAACTTATTTTTGGCAAGTTGGGCGGCAAGGACATCATGGCCATGCAAGGCCGATTTCATTATTATGAAGGTTATGACATGAAAGAAGTAACCTTCCCAGAGCGCATCATGTACGAGCTGGGCATTGAAACTTTGTTTGTTTCCAATGCCTCGGGAGGAATGAATCCCGACTTTAAAATTGGAGATCTGATGATCATCGACGATCATATCAACTTCTTCCCTGAGCATCCACTCCATGGAAAGAACTTCCCAACAGGTCCAAGATTCCCAGACATGCATGAGGCTTATGACGGACAACTAAGAACACTGGCTGACAAAATTGCCAAAGAAAAAGGTATCAGAGTGGTTCATGGTGTCTACGTTGGCGTACAGGGACCGACTTTTGAAACACCTGCAGAATACAGAATGTATCATCGTTTAGGTGGTGACGCTGTTGGAATGAGCACCGTACCCGAAGTTATCGTGGCTCGTCACTGTGGCATCAAGGTGTTTGGAATGAGCATCATAACCGATTTAGGCATTGAGGGACAACCCGTAGAAGTTTCTCATGAAGAGGTTCAGGCTGCTGCGAACAAGGCTCAACCGCTGATGACTGAAATCATGAGCGAAATCATCATGAGAGGTTAAGGCATGCTCACCGCAAGATGATGAGTGAGTTGACAAGGTACATCCACACGCTCACGTTTCTATAAAATTGATTGGATACTCCTGTCAACTCACTTTGTAATCAATATACTTTACAGCAAATTACCACTCAAGCGAATGACAGACATTTCAAAACTGGGTGAATTCAAACTCATTGATCACCTCACAAAAGACATCCAAATACAGAACCAATCAACAAAACTTGGTGTTGGTGACGATTGCGCCGTGATGCACTATCCCGATAAGGAAGTACTGATGACCACCGACATGCTGATGGAAGGTGTTCATTTTGACCTCACCTACATCGACATGAAACATCTTGGCTACAAGTCAGCCATGGTGAATATCAGCGATATATTTGCCATGAATGGAACACCAAAGCAGTTGTTGGTTAGCCTTGCCATCGACAAAAGGTTTAAAGTTGAAGACATGGAGGCTTTTTACAGCGGCCTGCAAATGGCTTGCAACAAATGGCATGTGGACATTGTGGGAGGTGATACGACATCCTCTCGCACGGGTATGGCCATCAGCATTACCTGCGTTGGGGAAGCAAAGAAGGAAGACATCGTTTATCGCAGCGGTGCCAAAGACACTGACTTGATTTGCGTCAGCGGCGATTTAGGTGCAGCCTACATGGGGCTGATGTTGTTAGAACGCGAGAAAGATGTGTATTATCAGCAGATAGATGAACTCAACAAGAAACTGAAAGCAGCACAAAAAGAACAAGACAATCAACTTGTTGAGCATCTGAAGAAGAAACTTAGCGAGCTTGGTAACTTCCAACCAGACTTTGCTGGGAAAGAGTATCTGTTGCAAAGACAATTGCAAACAGAGGCAAGAGGAGACATCATTGAAAAGCTCCAGACAGCTAATATCCACCCTACTGCCATGATTGACATCTCCGATGGACTGAGCAGTGAACTGCTACATATATGCAAACAAAGCAAATGCGGATGTAGAATTTATGAGAAAAACCTGCCAATTGACTACCAAACAGCTGTCATGGCAGAAGAACTGAACATGAACGTCACGACTTGTGCATTGAATGGCGGCGAAGACTACGAACTGCTTTTCACCGTTCCCATCACCGATCATGAAAAGATACAGCAGATAGAAGGTGTGAGAGTGATTGGACATATCACCAAAGAATCATTGGGTGCCCAACTAATCACACGCGACAATCAGGAATTTACACTACGGGCTCAGGGATGGAATCCGCTATAAATGAATTCTTTATGTATGAGTTGGTCATAGGAAACGATTCCGATAGTTAATGCATATCTGCACTTTCATCACGTGGTAACTGTTCAGCAATAGTCATAGGTCATACGCCATCTCCCATCCTACAATGATAGGATGGT
>OBRT01000300.1_pt1 | contig 13730 bp, 12 predicted proteins | sample 1494891 | NCBI WGS metagenome assembly OBRT01 (sample SAMEA3360688, study PRJEB22359) | human gut metagenome | biome: ENVO:urban biome; feature: ENVO:human-associated habitat; material: ENVO:feces | place: Bangladesh | collected 2011 | reverse complement strand
CATACGATGCAATGGCAAACTCAATGTCATCGCGTTGCGTTTCGCTCGTTGAGAACTCGTAAACACGATACTTTTGATGCAAAAAACAATAGGCTGCCTCGATACTATCCCTGCTTATCATCGTACAATATCCTTACAATAAAGTGTGAAATACTTCCACAATGGAGCTGCCATCATAGCTTGTTTAAACTCTCCTTGTAGCAACATTTCGTACGTTTGCTGTTTGGTTCGCAAGAAACTCTCAATATCTTCTGTCTTATCGAAATGAGTTGGCGATGTAAGACGCACTCCACGGGCTAAGAAACAATAGCATAAATTGTTCATGATGCTTGGGTTTGGCGACACCACCATGAGTTCTTCCCATGTTCCACCAGTATATCCTGTTTCTTCTTCCAATTCTCTTTTTGCTGCTTCTAAGGGTGTTTCACCCTCTTCGACACACCCTGCACACGTTTCAGTCGATACGATTTGCAGCCCATGACGATATTGTCGTTCTAATACAAGCATACCTTCTTCGGTTTCAGCTACCACGTTTATCCATGTAGGGTATTCCAAAACATAGTATTCATCGTGTACTGTTCCGTTCGGAAGTTCCACTTTGTCGCACCGAGCCGTAAGCCATGGACGTTGAATAATATATTCTGAGGATAGCTTTTTCCACATCATTTCCTCGTCAGTTCTTTGCTTTTTCATCTTCTTTTAAACGGTTATGGAATTACTTTAAAACGTATTCTAAACGAACGGGCATGCTCGTCCCAATTCGTTCCTAACATTTCAAAACGTCCAATCTGTGCTGTTGAACGTACATGTTTGCCAATGCAAGGACAAACATCATAATCTCCGATACGAACAAGGCGTATTTTTTCGCTTGCATCTTCGGGTAATCGGTCTAAAGATACTCCCTCTGGCAATTCGTTACGGTCGGCAAGTTCGTAAGTTATCGGCATATCCAACTCGATTAGTCGGTTCATTTCGTCTTCAATAGCCTTTTCTTCTTTGCGCAAAGGCTTATGGTCTAAGAGGAAAGTCATCTTACTTTTCTTTCGCTCAATGTGTGCATTCTTGCTTCTTTCCGCCCCAAATATGCGCCCCATAAGTTGGTTTAAAAGATGTTCTGCGGTGTGAGCAGGTGGAAATTCCTCCTTATTATGCTCATTAAAGATATAATCTGTCTCCATTACTTTAACTTTAAAATTCGTCCATAATTACCTTTTACACTTATTGGGATAGGCTTTTCGGCTTTAAAAGTAATTGAAAATTCTTCTTTACTAAGCAAATCTTCTGCTAAAACTTCTTGCTCTTTCATTTCAAGATAATCGAAAGCATGTTGCGGAACATTCAGTTCTATTGCTTTTTCACTATCAGAAAAGTTTGCGACAACCAGCAAAACAGAATCTTTATACTTACGAATGAAAGCAAAAATCTTGTTACTATCTATCTTATCACTGCCCATATTGGCATACATTAAGTCGAAACTTTTGCCTTTAGAAATAGCTTCTTCTTGGTTTGAACACTGCAAAATAGCTTGGTAAGTCTGCTCCAATTGCTTCTGTTCTTGAGTCAATTTCGTCCGATTATAATAACCCTTATAAATTGAATCGACACACCAATAATCGAAAATCGTAGTCCTTCCGTCTTTACCCGAGAAACCTTCCTCGTCCATACCTTCTTCGCCAAACTCTTGTCCAGCATAAATCATAACAGGATTGGTTTGCAATAAAGCAGAAACAAGCATTGCAGGAATGCCTCGTTTCATATCTTTTGCAAAGAAATCGGACGCTATACGTTGCTCGTCATGGTTCTCAAGAAAGTACAACATATTGTCTTTTATGTCGTCAGTTGCCTGCCATTGTTGTGAAATAGTATATGCTGGGCGATTGCTACACATTACATCTCGTAAACAATCGTACATACCAACTTTGTCGTAAAGGTAGTTGAAGCCCGATGAAATGTAAGTTCTATATTGCTGAGGGTCGTACACTTCACCTATGAAAACAATGTTTGGGAATTGTGCTTTCACCTTTTTGGTGGCATATTTCCAAAACTCTGGTGGCACCATTTCAGCCATATCGCATCGAAAACCGTCCACTCCTTTCTCTGCCCAGAATAACAATATATCAGTCATTTTGTGCCAAGTATCGGGAATTGGCATATAGTGCGTACTTCTTCCGCCCCAATCACAATAGTCAATACCATAGTTCAGTTTGACTGTTTCGTACCAATCGTTGGCTTGAGGGTGTGCGTCAAATTTATCATTCCCAGTGCATCTTGCCACTGTTTCTATGTATTCCGAATCGGTAAAACCATAAGGTTGCGGGATAGCAGAGGTATCTAACGCTTCATTCGGGCAATAATAAAAGTTATTATTCGCATCAAAATGCTTTTTCGTATCATCGGTTTCACCCAAATCTTTTACACCTTTTGGCTTGCAAATACTTTTATATTCGCGTGCTACATGGTTTGGAACAAAATCGATAATCACCTTTAATCCAACCTTATGCGTGCGTTTTACCAAGTCTGTAAACTCGTTCATACGTTCCGAAACGTTCTCCGCAATATCGGGGTCAATATCGTAATAATCGGTAATAGCATAGGGCGAACCTGCCAAACCTTTTACCACACGAGGCGTTTGGCGTGGAATACCGAACGAACTGTAGTCAGTGCAAGTAGCATGGCGTAGGATTCCCGTGTACCAAATTGTATTTGCACCGAGGGATTTGATTTGATTTAATGTTGCCAAATCAAAATCGTTCATCTTTCCAACACCATTTTCAGCAAGCTTACCATGCGGTTTTCTATGGGTATTCTTGTTGCCAAAAATGCGTGTAAATACTTGATATATTACTAATTTCATTAGGTTGGATTTATCTTTAAGGTGGTTCTAACAATTACCACCGCAATATTATGAGCTTAAATTATGGGTTAACCCCCATTTTATCAAATAAAAAAGGACACAATACCCAGTACTTCCTTCTAACCTTGCGGGCATTTTGATTATCTCGCTGCCGAGTATAATCAGTAGAAATACAGGGGTTTGTGTCCCTACATGAAAATTATTGAGGTAGAAAATTTACCTTATTACGTCTGTAAATATCAGAAAATTATTCTACACCATGAGCGTTTACGCCCTTATCTATTCTTCCTATCATGCCTTGCAAAGCCTTTCCTGGACCACATTCTACAAATTCTGTTGCACCATCGGCTATCATGTTCTGCACACTTGCTGTCCAACGAACACTTGAAGTAAGCTGTGCAATGAGGTTTGCCTTAATTTCTGCTGGGTCAGTATGTGGTTTAGCATCAACATTCTGGTAAACTGCACATTTAGGAGCAGCAATATTGGTAGCTTCGATACCTGCTTGCAACTCATCTTTTGCCGATTGCATGAATGGAGAGTGGAATGCTCCGCCCACTTTCAAAGGCAATGCACGCTTTGCACCAGCAGCTTTCAACAATTCGCAAGCGGCATCGATACCTTCTTTTGAACCTGAAATAACCAACTGACCAGGGCAATTAAAGTTGGCAGCAACAACCATTTTGCCTTCGTTTGTTACTTGTTCGCAAATTTCAACTACTTTTTCATCGGCTACACCAATGATTGCAGCCATTGTGCCAGGGTTTAATTCGCAAGCCTTTTGCATACAATTCGCACGCAAAGCAACGAGTTTCAAACCATCTTCAAACGACAATGCGCCAGCTGCTACTAATGCAGAGAACTCACCAAGAGAGTGTCCTGCAACCATTTCAGGTTTAAATTCATCGCCTAAGCAGAGTGCTGAAATTACACTATGAAGGAAAATTGCAGGTTGAGTAACATTCGTTTGCTTCAACTGCTCGTCTGTTCCAGCAAACATAATATCTGTTATTTTGAAACCAAGAATGGCATCGGCTTTATCAAACAATTCTTTTGCTAAAGGGTTGGTGTCGTATAGGTCTTTGCCCATACCAACAAACTGTGAACCCTGACCTGGGAATACAAATGCTTTCATTACTTTAAATTCTTCTTTTTAATTTATCTTTAGGCTACAAAAGTACAATAATAATATGAAACTCGCAAATTTCAACCTGTTCACATTATAGTATAAGCTACTAAAGTTTTTTCTGAAAATACAAAACCTATTGTTTTGAACATCAAAAGTGCCTATTTTGAGCCTCAAAAGAGCCTATTTTGAACTCCAAAATAGGCTCTTTTATATTTTATTTGACTTCAAATGATTTACTCAAATTTCATGATACGCTTTTGATTCGTATAAAATATTTTTCTATACATACTCCCTTTGTCAGCAAAAGCTGTGTAATTTATCTTTTCTTGATTTGCGTTTTCTTCTTCTAACCTTCCACCCCGACCACAAACACCAAGCCAAAGCCAATCCCATGATGCTGATATAGAAGATTGTTCCCATGCCTAAGAATGTGTAAATGCGACCTGTATGCACTTCCACGCAAACGTTTCTAAGCGACATAGGTAAGGTTTTCATTCCGTTAGGCATAGCGATAGCGTTTGTTCCTTTATAGTAATCAACTGCTCCATTGTTTGTTTCAAAATCTTTAGCATATCCGCTTATAGCATGTTTGCTTATCGGTATTCCTTTGATAGGCGCAGGTTTTCTATTTGTAAAATAGTCTTTGATGTTTCCATTTGCTCTGTTCCAAACGTAAAGTCCACTGAACGAACCTATTAACCACTCTCCATTTGTCCTTTGCTCCATAACGTTTATGCCCATAACACTCACGTTGGGTTGATGAATTTCGGCTATGGGCTGGTCGGAAAGCGACTTCATGGTGTAGAAACCATTTGCTGTTGAAAGGAGCCAATCGCCCTTTTCATTGTCGTATCTAACGCCTCGCAAGTTGTCGTTCCATGGATTGGGATTGTCCATTGTCGTGAAAGGCAATGCAGCAATGCGCCCCGATGCAATTGCTATTAAGCCTGGTGGACGTAGAAACCAACCTGTCAGACAAAGAAACAAGGTGAAACCGATACTCCATATTCCTATTTTGTTGTGCAAAGGTATGAAGATGTGTTGTGCTAACCGCATGTATTTCTTGCCTAAATGTGGTGCAAACCAATAGAAAAAACCTGTAAAAGTTAGTAAAAGAAGCACTAAGGCTATGCAATCAACAACGATTTTTCCAACAAATCCAAAGAGTTCGCCACTATGAAGCGACCATATTGTTCTGAAAAGTGAGACTTTATGGTCATCGTTGTTGGCTGGTTGCAAGGTTATTTTTTCAAATTTATGATAGGGTTTTGTGGCTAAAAATAGGTTCGACCTACTTGCTACCACGAGTTTTCCGTCCTTTTGAGTAACATCTACTAAACGTTCGCCCTCACTTTTATCTAAGTTTATTTCGTGCCAAACGTTGTTTGCGCCTAACAAATAAAGTCCGTATTGCCCTACAGCAAACAGCTTTCCCGAAGGAGTGAGGCACATTGCCCGAATATTCCGATGGTCTACACCTTGCGGGAGACCTTGATTGAAATTCTTAATACTCTTCTTTGTAGAGTCAGTTAGCCAAATACCATTGTTGCCATAGATTAGAATTTTATTGTTCCAGGCAATTGTACCTCTTAAAAGTCCATTGTTCCAAGCTTCATAGCGGTAGGTCTGGGGCAAATGAGTTCTACTAATGTTCACTGAATCGAACAATATTGGGTGGTTTAACACGATGCCCGAAAGGCAGAACATGATGAGGAAAAAGCTCAATACTATTCCGAACCATTTATGATGTTTATGCCAACTGGCTTTTTTCATATACTTAATTTAATTGTGAAGGGTTACTTTTACAACTATCTTTCTTTGCTTTTGAGAATAGTTTCATACACAAAGGAAACGCAAGAAGACTTGAATTATTGTCAATATTTGCTTAATTCAAAAAAAAACCTTTTCTTTGTAGTCATAAATCAAATATTATTGAAGAAGAAATGATGAAAAAAATCATATTATTACAGTTGCTTTTGTTGCTTGTAGTGGGTGTTTATGCCCAGCGACCTAACTATTTAAAGCTCTCTCCGTTGGTGCGTGAAGCGGTTACGGAGGTAATTGTAGAAACAAGGAAAGCACCTTCTATCACCCGAAATCCCGAAAATAGAACGTTGACAGCCTTTGCTAAATTTAGCAATGACGCTGAAAAAACCATTCAAAACTTTGGGTGTGAAGTGTTGGCAAAGGTGGGAAATGTTTACATTCTCTCTATTCCGTTGGATAAAATTGCTGCTCTTTCCAATCAACAGAATGTTTTGCGCATAGAAGCGGGCAGGTCTAATGAGGTGCAAATGGATACTACCAAGCAGTTTATCAATGCTTTACAGGTTTACGAGGGACGTCAATTACCGCAAAAATATACGGGTAAAGGCGTTGTAGTGGGGGTTCAAGATGTTGGTTTCGACCTTACTCACCCTACGTTTTACAATGCTGATATGAGCGAATACCGCATAAAAGCCTTGTGGGACCAACTTTCTACCGACACGTTGAATACGAGTTTGCCTGTTGGTCGCGACTATCATAGCCAGCAAGAGTTGATGAAAATAGGACGTTCTTTCGATGGTTTGATAGAAACACATGGTACACATACGGCAGGAATAGCAGCAGGAAGTGGGGCAGAAGGCGATGCGAAAGTGAGTCCTTATCGTGGTATGGCTTATGAATCGGACATTGTTATGGTGGCAAATGCCGTAGGTAGTAACATACAATTGATTGATAAAAAGAATTATTACAAGTACACTTACGCTACTGATGCGCTCGGTTTTAAGTATATTTTCGACTATGCCGACCGTCAAAACAAGCCTTGTGTCATTAATTTTAGTGAAGGCGGACACGAGGATTTCCAAGGTTACGACCAACTTTATTATGAGATGCTTGACAAATTGGTGGGACCTGGACATATCATTGTGGCTTCGGCAGGTAATAGTGCCGATTGGGTGAACTACATTAACAAACCCAAAGGTGTGGAAAGTAGTGGGGCTTTCGTTTTAGGAGGTAAAGAAAGGGCTTCGTTTACACTGAAAAGCGACCTACCTTTTACGTTCCGTTTTGCGGTTTATGCTGACAGAACAAATCCATTTTTCTTTGAAATTCCAACGCAAACGATAGTAGAAAGCAAGGATTTTTTGTTGGAAGATTCTATCGTAATAGGCAAACAGAAATACATTTATCGTATGTTGGCTTATCGTTCAAGCTACAATTCGAATGAAATGGCATACGATATTATGCTTATAAGCAAGCCCGATTTAGGGCACAATGTGCCGCTTTCGTTGGAGATAGTGGGTGTAGATGCAACCATAAACCTTTACCGATTGAGTGGATATTTGTTGCCTAATGAGTTGAATCCGCAACTTAAAGCAGGCGATAATAGCCACAGTGTTCACTCGCCTTCGAGTGCAAGACGTGTTATTTCGGTGGGTGCAACGGCTTATAGGCGTGGCTTTTACAATTATTTAGGTGTATGGAAAGACTATAATAAAGGTACTGACGGACGTAGAACATCGTTTTCGAGTGTAGGACCAACCCTTGATGGGCGTACGAAACCTGATGTTATGGCTCCTGGACAAAACATAATTTCGGCTTATAGTAGTTTCTTTATCAACAATCCCGACAACGTTGGCGAGCTGGGTTCTGATGTAAAACACTTCCCTTTCAATGGTAAAACCTATGCTTGGAACAGCAATGGGGGCACTTCAATGTCGTCGCCTATCATTGCAGGAGCCATTGCTCTTTGGCTTCAAGCCTATCCACGGCTAACACCAGAGGATTGTTTCGATGTGTTTAGTAAGACTTGCACGCATTATGACGCTTCGCTTTCTTATCCGAACAATCTTTATGGCTACGGACAAATTGATGTTTACGAGGGTTTAAAGGAAGTTTTGAAGAAAGCAGCAGCAGGAATTGAACAGGTGGAAGACACGCTAACGTTGCACAACGATAATAAGATTTATTATTTAGATGGTCGTTTTGCAGGTACAAACGAAAATCTTTTGCCTTGTGGTATCTACATTCGCAACCATAAAAAGTTCATAAAACGATAGGGCAGAGCAACGAAAAAGCCCCATTAAGGTAGCAATTTTCTCTATCCTTAATGGGGCTTTTTATGCCTCATGGTGAACCTTTATGGAACTTTATGGCGAACCTTTGTGAAAATTCGTGGCGAATCGTTAGAACAGTTCGCCGTGTGTCGTTAAAAGATTTCGCCGTTATGGGGCTTTATTTAATGATAAGCTTATCGCTTCCAGCTGCTTTAAAACTCATGTCCAAGCCTTTAACGCTGTGAGTAAGTGCGCCAAAAGAAATAAAATCGACTCCTGCTTTGGCATAAGGAATCATCGTTTCGAAGGTAATTCCGCCACTTGATTCAGTTTCGCAGCGTCCATTAACGATTTCAATCGCCTTGCGTGTGTCTTCAGGCGTAAAGTTATCGAACATAATACGGTCGCAACCTTCTGCTAAAGCCTCATCTAATTCCTTAAAATCACGCACTTCACATTCTATTTTTAAGTCCTTTCCGTGTTCTTTGCAATAGGCTTTTGCTCGTGAAATAGCGTTATGCACACCGCCACAGAAGTCAATATGATTGTCTTTAAGGAGTATCATATCGAACAAACCAATACGATGATTCATGCCACCACCAATCTTTACCGCTTCTTTTTCCAACATTCGCATACCAGGAGTGGTCTTTCGTGTGTCTAAAACTCGTGTTTTCGTGCCAGCATCTATCAGTGCTTGTTGGTATTTATGGGTCATTGTTGCAATTCCACTCATGCGTTGCAAAATGTTCAGCATAAGGCGTTCAGTTTGCAAAAGGCTTTGTTCACGTCCTTTTACACTCATCACGATGTCGCCAGCCTTTACCTTTTCGCCATCTTTTATATATACTTCAACCTGCAATTCAGGGTCGAACTTCTTGAAAACTTGTTTGGCTATTTCTACACCAGCAAAGATTCCGTCTTGCTTTATCAATAGTTTGCTTTCGCCCATTGCATCTTTTGGAATGCAACAAAGTGTGGTATGGTCGCCGTCGCCAATATCTTCGCTAAAGGCAAGGTCGATTAATTTTGCGTTTAATTCGTCTACTTGTAACATTTTCTTTATGAATAAGTGGTAGGAAATGTACGCTTTAATTTATAAACCTAATTGTTTTGAAATTTCAAGCATTCTGTTAATTGGTCGCACAGCCTTCTCTGCAATCTCAGAGTCTACCTCAATAGTAGGCCATTCGTGTTTAATGCAGTTGTAAAGTTTGCGCATTGTAATGAGTTTCATGTAGTTACATTCGTTACAGCCACTTTCAATATCCTCTGCAGGTGCAGGAATAAAAGTCTTTTGTGGGGCAGATTTTTGCATTTCGTGTAAGATTCCCACTTCCGTAACCACAATAAATTCGTTAGCATCGTCATTGATACTATATTTCAATAAGGCCGCTGTGCTACCCACTTTGTCGGCTATTTCAGCCACTTCCTCTCTACATTCAGGGTGAACCAATACCTTTGCATTAGGGTGTTGTTGCTTTAATTGCTTGATACCTTCCACAGAAAAACGTTCATGAACATGGCAACCGCCGTCCCAAAGCAACATATTGCGCCCTGTTATGCGGTTGATGTAACCACCAAGGTTCTTGTCTGGACCGAAAATAATCTTTGTATCTTTAGGGAATGATTCTACGATTTGACAAGCATTGCTACTCGTTACCACCACATCGGTAAGCGATTTTATAGCTGCTGTCGTATTTACATAACTGATAACAGTATGATTAGGGTGAGCTTTGACAAATTTTTCGAACGCATCGGTAGGACAACTTTCTGCCAAAGAGCATGAAGCATTGAGGTCAGGCACAATGATTTTCTTTTCAGGACAAAGTATTTTGTTGGTTTCACCCATGAAATGAACACCGCACATAATAATAATATCAGCATCGGTTGTGGCTGCTTTTTGTGCCAAAGCCAAACTATCGCCAACAAAATCAGCTAAATCTTGCACTTCTGCATCGGCGTAATAATGCGCCATAATGACTGCATTCTTCTCTTTACACATACGCTTTATTTCAGCTTTAATGTCGGTATTGGCAGGGGTAGGCTCGTCTATAAATCCCTGTTCGCTCCATTTTTTATCAATCATGTTGTTATAATGTTTTTAAATATCTTAGATAATTACTTTTTTTCTTAGTCGTTTGCGTGTAATGGATAAGAAATTGTGTAATGCAAACCACGGCTTTCCTTTCGTTCTATTGCCTGTCTTGTAATGAGATAAGCAACGTTTATCATGTTTCTTAGTTCACAAATATCCTTCGTAGCCTTTACTTGTTTAAAGAGTTTTTCGGTTTCTTCATACAATAAATCCAATCGATTCCATGCACGTTTCAAGCGCAAATTGCTGCGAACAATGCCCACATAGTTACTCATTATTTCGCCAACTTCTTTCATACTTTGCGTAATCAACACACGTTCCTCGTTCGATAATGTGCCAGCGACGTCCCATTCGGGAACATTAAGGTTTAACTCGTAGTCTTGGCACACTTCAATGGAATGCTCAGCAGCAGCCTTTGCATAGACGACAGCCTCTACAAGGGAGTTACTTGCCAATCGATTGCCACCATGAAGACCTGTGCAAGCACATTCGCCAACGGCATAAAGTCGCTTGATAGAACTCTCTCCATTGAGTCCAACTTTAATGCCTCCACACATATAATGCGCACTTGGGCAAACGGGGATATATTCTTTTGTGATGTCAATGCCCAAACTTAAACATTTCTCATAGATGTGAGGGAAATGTTTTTTGGTTTCTTCTGCATCTTTATAGGTTACATCTAAGCAAACGTGAGCCAGTCCATGTATCTTCATTTCATGGTCAATTGCCCTTGCAACGATGTCGCGTGGTGCAAGCGAAAGGCGTTCATCGTATCTTTGCATGAACTCTTCTCCGTTGGGCAAACGCAATATTCCACCATAGCCACGCATGGCTTCGGTGATTAAAAATGCGGGGCGTGTTTCTTTCGGATTATATAAAACAGTAGGGTGGAACTGCACAAACTCCATGTGTTCCACTTCGCCTTTGGCTCTATAAACCATTGCAATGCCGTCGCCTGTGGCAATGCTAGGGTTGGAAGTGGTGGCATAAACTGCCCCACAACCGCCTGTTGCCATGAGTGTAACCTTACTTAAATAAGTGTCAATCTTTTGTGTTGCGGGATTTAAAATGTAAGCTCCGTAACATTCTATATTGGGTGTGCGGCGTGTAACCTCTACACCTAAATGGTGTTGCGTAATGATTTCAACGGCATAGTGGTTTTCAAGTATGGTGATATGCTCGTTTTGGCGCACTGCCTCCATTAATCCACGTTGAATTTCGTTGCCTGTATCGTCGGCATGGTGTAAAATTCTAAATTCGCTATGACCTCCCTCACGGTGTAAGTCATAGCTTCCATCGGTTTTTTTATCGAAGTTTACCCCCCAATTAACAAGGTCTTGAATGGCTTCTGGCGCATTGCGAACTACATTTTCTACGGCTTTAGGGTCAGAAATATAGTCGCCTGCTATCATTGTATCGGCTATGTGCTTGTCAAAATTATCGACTTTTAAGTTCGTAACCGAAGCAATTCCACCTTGTGCTTTCGTTGTGTTAGCCTCGTCAAGCGTTGTTTTGCAAACTAAAACAACATTGCCTTTTCCACTATTTGCCACACGAAGCGCATAACTCATACCAGCAACACCGCCTCCTATGACAAGAAAATCTGACTTGTGTATCATGATTTTTCAGTTTTTCTGAATCTTTGCAAAAGTACGAATATTTTCTTTAATAGCTGAAAAATATTGGATTTATTTGCAAAACATCATTTGTAAATCTTCTATTCAAATACTTTTTGATTTCGTTGTCTTTCTTTTACGCTCAAAATTAGAGGAAAAATGGAACAATGGCTATTTTTCTCATTTTTAAAAGAGCTTGTTTTAGTGTTCAAAATAGGCTCTTTTGAGCTTCAAAACCTATTGTTTTGAAATGAGAAATAATAGGTATTGAAAATGGTTTTGTAATGTATTGATTTTCAGACAGATACAAATTGGTAAAAAATCGGGTAAAATCGAAAGCCTCTCCCAACCCCTCTGTTAGGAGGGGAGTGCAAATTTGCTTATTTATGGGTATTATAAAAGTTATGTTTTCATTTTATAGGACGAAAATTTATCTACTTATAGGAGATAAATAGAAATATTAAACTACTATTTTCATATTTATCATATTTTTAAATAACATTTTTACCTTATTATATAAAGGCTACAAAATGAAAAAACAGAGTTGCTTCCGATTAAAAAGTATCTACCTACAAATAGGTATTTTGCTAAAACCACCATTTTTAGGTATTGCACAAAAGTTAGAAACTATCTATCTTTGCAACTGAAAATAATTAAACAGTAACAAAACATCAATACAAATATGAAGAGTACAATTGTAGTTTATGGTTCATCAACTGGTATCTGCGAAGACATCGCAGCAACAATTGCTAACAAATTAGGTGTAGATTCAATGAACGCATCTGATTTCAGTGAAGATACTATCGCCAATTTCGATAATCTTATCCTTGGAACTTCAACATGGGGAGCAGGCGAATTGCAAGACGATTGGTACGATGCAGTAAACGTTTTGAAGAGTGCCGATTTATCAGGAAAGACAGTAGCTTTGTTTGGTTGTGGTGATAGCGAATCGTATTCTGATACTTTTTGCAGCGCAATGAAAGAAATTTATGATGCTTGCGAAGGTGCAAATATCTTACCAGGTGTATCAACCGAGGGTTACACTTACGATGATAGCGAAGCTGTTGTAGACGGTAACTTTGTAGGTCTTGCCTTGGATAATGTTAATGAAGACGACCTTACTGAGGGACGAATTGATGCTTGGTTGGAAGGTATAAAACCTTCTTTGTAATAAAATAGAAAGATAGCGTACAGAACACGATATGCTTGATATGGCAAATGATATGAAAGTTTTGATGAACCATATCTATGAGTTCAAAAAAGGGGTTCGCCAAATGGTGCTTTATACCTTCAATAAGAAGTATGAAGACTTTGTAAGAACACGCCTTCAAAATCAAAACATACCTTATATTATACAGCCCGTAGGCAATAGCAGTTTGAATTTGTTTTTCGGACGCAAGGAATGTTTGGACGCTATCCAACTTTTTGTTACAAAACCTCTCAACAAATTAACACCAGAGGAAGATTTTATATTGGGTGCTATGCTCGGTTACGACATTCGTGTTCAGTGTGAACGTTATTGCGAACGTAAGTGTCGCTCGTGCAAGCAGCTACAATAAAAAGTGTAAAAGTAAGGAATTGATAAAACCACATATATATTAAAGATATAAATCTTGTTCGCGAAATAAAATTATTTCATAATGTTTTTGTATAGGATTAAGGCTGGCTGTGAAGTCAGCCTTTTCTTTTTCTGTACCCAATCAACTTCTCTCTTATTTCAATCTGTGTCTGAAAATTTGGATTTTGCTTATTTTGTGGCTTCGGATACCTAATTTTTGGACAACAAAAAGCCTTGACTGATATCACATCAACCAAGGTTCCAATACTAAAACTAAATTAACCACTAAAAAAACTGATGCAAAGATAATAAGTTTTCTAATATCCTCCAAATATTTCTACTAAAAATTTTCTTTAAAAAAGATTAGCGCATAACATAAAAAAGATGTCTTTTGTTATGTTATGCGCTAATAATGAGAATGTTAGTAGATATTTCTTC
>OBRT01000298.1_pt1 | contig 13761 bp, 11 predicted proteins | sample 1494891 | NCBI WGS metagenome assembly OBRT01 (sample SAMEA3360688, study PRJEB22359) | human gut metagenome | biome: ENVO:urban biome; feature: ENVO:human-associated habitat; material: ENVO:feces | place: Bangladesh | collected 2011 | reverse complement strand
ATACGTTTTATAATTTTGCACTTGCTGGTTGACTCTGCGGAGAGGTTCAAGAAAACAAAAAATAAGAATTTGTTTCTTAAAACATTTGGAGAATTTGAATTATTTAAATACCTTTGGATAGATAATATACGAAAAATCTTAAGGTCTATGGAAATAACAGCCAATCAAAATAACTATTGTGTCATCTTGGCAGGTGGTAAAGGAAAACGTTTATGGCCTGTTAGCAGGGAGAATTACCCTAAGCAATTTATTGATTTTTTTAGCGAAGGTAGAACCCAATTGCAACAAACGTTTGATAGGTTTGCGGCATTTATTCAGAAAGAGAATATACTGATTGTAACAAGTCAGGCTTACATTGATATAGTTCGTGAGCAGTTGCCTGATGTGGCGGAGGATAATATCATCTCGGAGCCAGTCTATCGCAACACAGCACCGAGCGTGGCTTGGGCTACATGCCGCATTCGCAGGCGCAATGCAGATGCCAATATCATTATTACGCCTTCTGACCAGAGTATTTTGAAAGTTGAAGAGTTTCAAAAAAATATATTAGAAGGACTTGATTTTGTAGGAAAGCATAATACATTGTTAGCTTTGGGTGTTCAACCTACACGAGCTGAGGTGGCGTATGGATACATTCAGAAAGGTGAACCGAGTGGTATAGCTGATATTTTCAAAGTGAAAGCTGTTACGGAAAAACCCGATATGGAGTTTGCAAAGATGTTCGTTGAAAGCGACGAATGGTTGTGGAACACGGGCATGTATCTCGGTAATGTTCGTACTTTCAAGCAGAATTTAATGAAAAGTTTGGCTGCTGAGCAGGTGGATTTTGAGGCTTCGCCCGATGATTTTAACTGCAAAGATGAAAACGAATTTAAACAAAAGGCTTTTCCTTCATTCCCCAACATGTCGATTGATGATAGTGTTTTAGAGAAATCGGAGAGTGTTCATGTTCTAAAATGCGATTTTGGCTGGTGCGACCTTGGTACTTGGTATGGCATGTATGAGGCTAAAAATCGTAGCGAAGGTGATAATGTTATCATGAGTGGTGATGTTTTAATCGATGAAGCATCAGATAATCTTGTAAGAATACCTAATGATAAGTTTGCTGTTATCAATGGTTTAGAGGGCTTTATTGTTGCCGAACATGATAATGTTTTGTTGATATGCAAGAAAGAAAATTCGGCTTCGTTGATAAGAAAATATGTGAATGAGGCTCAATTGAAGAAAGGCGAAGATTTCGTATAATGGGTTGAAGACTCAAAAGCATATAAAAAAGCAGCAAAAGAGTGAGGTTTCCTCATTCTTTCGCTGCTTTTATAGGGTTAGAGCAAGTGGATTATAGCTTTTGGAATGCAGCGTAAATGCGTGCTGCAATAGCCTTTTGCTCTTCGTCGGCTATGGTTATGTGATTTCTAAAATTCACATCAGCCTCGCTATTGATAGGAATAAGATGAATGTGCGCATGTGGAACTTCAAGCCCTAACACGATTTGGGCTACTTTTTTGCATGGGAATTCTGACCGAATAGCTTGCGCAACCTTCTTTGCAAAGAGTTGAAATTCAGCTAAATCATTATCGTCCATATCAAAAATATAGTCTACCTCCTTTCGTGGAATTACCAATGTGTGCGCCTTTCCTACAGGATTAATATCCAAAAAAGCATAGAACTTGTCGTTTTCGGCACACTTATAGCTTGGGATTTCACCTGCTGCAATCTTTGAAAATATAGTCATAGCTGTTTTGTTTTTAATTCTTTTAATTAAAGGTCAATCGAAATTTTGTCAACTCTGAGTTTAATTTTTCCGCGTGGAATCTCAATTTCTACTTCGTCGCCCACTTTTTTGTTCAACAATCCTTGCGCAATAGGGGTTTTAATCGAAATCTTTCCTAATTTCAAATTAGCCTCCGACTCGCTTACGATGGTATATTTCATCTTCGAATTATTACCCAAATTTGTCATTTCCACCGTTGACATAATTTGAACAGCTTCGTTGCTCAATCGCGACATATCCACAATTTTGGCTTGCGCAATGGTCATCTTCATTTCGTTAATACGAGCTTCGAGATGCGCTTGTGCTTCTTTCGCTGCATCGTACTCAGAGTTTTCGCTCAAGTCGCCCTTATCTGCAGCTTCTGCAATAGCTGCTGACGCCTTTGGACGTTCTACAGATTCTAAATGTTGCAGTTCGGCCACGAGGTTATCGTAGCCCTCTTGTGACATGTAAGACATAATCAATATATTTTTTATTACGTTTTTCAAGCAGATATAAAAAGATAGAATCCTAGCATACTATATGCCAGAATTCCATAACTTTTTTATTCCTTGTTTATTAATACATCTGCAAAGATAAGCCTTATTTCTGAATTTACAAAACAAACGGATAAAAAAAATGGCAACTACTATTTTTAAGTAGCTGCCATTTATTATTTATTTCAATGTAAGGTTATGCCTTTTCTGTTTCGGCTGCAAGTCTGTTTTCAATCTTTCTTCCCAATACTAAGTAAGCTACTGGAGAAGCAATAAAGATAGAAGACAAAGTACCGAAGAATACACCGAGAATCATTGCGAAGGCAAAGCTGCGGATACTATCACCACCAAGGACAAAAATAGAAACCAACACTATCAAAGTTGAGAAAGAAGTATTGATTGTACGTGCCAAAGTTTGGTTGATAGAATCGTTGAACAATGTTTGGTAATCCATCTTTGGATGTAACTTCATGTTCTCACGAATACGGTCGAACACAACCACCTTGTCGTTGATAGAGTAACCAATCACAGTCAAAATAGCACCAATGAATGTTTGGTCAATTTCGAGCGAGAAGCCTATCCAACCGTAGCAAACAGAGTAGAAACCAACAACCACCAAGGTGTCGAATGCCAAAGCTACGATAGAACCAAAAGAGAAACCGATGTTACGGAAGCGGAGCAAGATATAAAGGAAGATGAATATCAATGCCAATGCCACACTAATCATAGCACCATGAGTGATATCTTTAGCAACAGAAGGACCAACCTTAGCCGAACTAATGATAGAGCCACCTTCGCGAATATCAGGATTCTTAAAGCTTTCTACATTTGCTTGACTTACAAAACCACCTTTTTTCAATGCAGTGTAAAGCACTGTTTCTGCGTGGTCGTCCTCAGCTGGGTCGTTTGATTCAATATTATAGTTGGTTGAAACACGGATAGTGTTACCCTCAGTACCCAATGCAATAACGTTCGTTGTAGCTGCTTTACCCTTATTTTCACCAATTGTATTGACGAAAGCGTTGCCCAATACTTTACGAACGTCCTCAACATGTACCTTCTTATTCAATGTAATAACGTAGTTACGACCACCTGTAAAGTCAATACTCTTGCTCAAACCTCTCACAAAGAGAATACTTACGAGGAAGATTATAGCTGCTACAATTGAAATTGAGAATGTTGTTTTATACATGCTCATGAATTTGTAGCGTGTATTTTGCATCAAATTCTTACTAAAAGATGTATGGAACTTTTGATTCAACCACTTATCTTTCTTTAAACGATTCTCGTAAACCAAACGTGTCAAGAATACAGCTGTAAAGAATGAACATATGATACCGATAATCCATGTTGTTGCGAAACCACGAATAGGACCTGTACCTGTAACAAGAAGAATGATACCAGTGATGAGCGAAGTGAAGTTAGAGTCAAAAATAGCAGAGAAAGCGTTGCTATAACCAGCTTGAAGTGCATCTTTTATGCCCTTTCCAGCTCGCATTTCTTCTTTAATACGTTCGTAAATCAACACGTTAGCATCGACCGCTGTACCCAACGTCAATACGATACCGGCAATACCAGGCATGGTAAGTGCCGATTGGAACGAAGCCAAAATACCAAGCGTGAAGAATAAGTTGGCTAACAAAGCTACATTGGCCAACATACCAGGAACAACATCGTACATCAAAACCATGTAAATCATCAAAAGAACGAAGGCAATCGCAAATGACATTAAACCTTGTTGAATTGATTGAGCACCAAGTGTAGGACCAACAACTTCTTCTTGTACGATGCGTGCAGGAGCAGGCATACGACCAGATTTCAAAGTATTAGCCAAGTCTTTTGTATCTTCAATTGTGAACGAACCAGAGATAGAAGATTGTCCACCTGTAATTTCTGAATTGATGCGAGGTGATGTATAAACAAGTCCGTCAAGTACAATAGCAACCGCCTTACCAAGGTTTGCCTTTGTAATGGCAGCCCATTGACGAGCACCATCTGAATTCATTGACATGCTAACTTCTGGGCGTCCGTACTGATCGAACTGGTCTTTAGCATCTGTAATCACGTCGCCTTCCAATGGCGCACGACCGTCTGAAGTTGTAACCTTCAACGCATGAAGTTCAAATACATTCTTTTGTTGCAAGCCATCAGCAGGTTTTGCACTCCAACGGAGGCGTAAATCTGAAGGCAAAACTTGTTGTGCCAAATGGCTATAGATAAGCTTATTGATAGCAGCTGTATCACGAACGCTTGCATAACCGACAACACTCAAAGCGTCACCAGGAATCAATTGCAACATAGAAAGCAATGGATTAGCTTTCTTTGCTGCTGCCATTTGAGCATTATTTTCATTTTTTGCACCAATTTTTCCACCTTTCAAAGAAAGTTTTCCAGCAGGTTTATTAGCCTTAGCTACTTGCTTTGTTGAAGTTTTAGCTGTATCGTTTGCAGAAACACTTGTCGCGCCGTTAGCCAATCGTTGGTCTAACTGAGTGAGATAAGGTGCAATTTCTTGGTTGTTATATGTTTCCCAGAATTCAAGATTAGCAGAACCTTGCAACAATTTGCGCATACGCTCTGGCTCACGGATACCTGGCATTTCCACCATAAGGCGTCCTTCTTGTCCTTCGAGCTTTTGAATATTTGGTTGTACAACACCAAATTGGTCAATACGATTACGCACTACGTTGTAAGAGTTGTCAATTGATGCTGTAACCTCCTCACGAAGAGCTTTTTCAACGTCCTTATCAGAACTTTGTGTCGTTACTTTACCCTTCAACTGTTGTGTTGCGAACACTTCAGCGAGCTTTCTTCCAGGTGCATTCTTATGGAAAGCATCAATGAAGAGTGTAATGAAATCGCTTTGACTTGTAGTCTCTTGCTCTTTTGCCTCCTTCATTGATTTGAGGTAAGCTGCATCAGTTTTGTGGTCAGCGAGTACATCAACAACATCAGGTACTGAGATTTCGAGGATAACGTTCATACCTCCCTTAAGGTCAAGACCTAAACCAATTTGGGTCTCAAGGCACTTTTGATAAGAGTAAATGCCTAAATACTTTACAGAATCTTTATAATCCTGTTGTGCAATGGGGTCTTTAATCTTTGCTGCCTGACTATCATAATAGCTTGTTGCTACTGAGAACGACAGGTAGAAAATACTTGCGAGTGTCAACAAGACGGCTACGCAAATTACTAATCCTTTGTTTTGCATTTTATTTATTTTATTTAATTATTTCCTTTTTCAAAAACGGATAGTCGTGCAAAGATAGTTATTTTTTTCACATTTTGGAAAATTTAAGCGCTTTTATTCGTCTATTTTTAAGGTTTTGGGCGATATTTTAACCACACATATATTGGATAGTGGTCTGAATTTGTTATTTTGTCATCTACTTTTGCACCATAAGGGACAAAATCATCGGAACAGAAAATGTTGTCAATCCTCACGTACATTCCACTTTGATGGTAAGAAATGCCAGGTCCATTTCCAGAAGCTACATAGCAATCGGTCAGCCCTTCAGAGATGGTTCGCCGTGCATAGCTTATCGGACTATCATTGAAATCACCACAGAGAATAACGGGAATTTTCTTATCCAAATAGGTTTTCACATATTTTGCAACGATTTCGACTTGTTGAGCGCGTATTTTTGCAGCTGTTCCAAGTTTATCTAAGAGGCGCTCACTTCTATCTTTTGTTTTATTTCCCTTAAAAGGTGATTCCACCATACGCTTGTATTCTGCTTTGTCTTCACTGCTTAAATGATTGCTTTCCAAATGATTATTCACCAAAAGCACGTCTGTTCCGTTGTAATCTAAAATATAAGCCATGGTAATATTGCCTACCGATTGATACTTAATTTGCTCCTTTTTTTTAATTGGGAACTTACTTAAAACCATCATGTGTTGGTTTCCAGGCGAATGGGCGTGTAGTATATGATAGTAGGGATATTTTGAAACTAATGCCTCATAAACATTTCTTCCACCTGCTTCGCTAACATCCGTTTCTTGCAAACAGACAATATCAGCGTTGCTTTGTTGAATATATTTTATGATAGGATTATTAGAAAGTTCTTTCAAATCCCATGGAGAAAACATGTAAACATTGTAAGAAAGCACTTTAATAGCCCTTGCAGGGTGTTCCTTTGTGATATTAAAAGGAGTGTATTTCCTGATTGGCACATAACAAATGAGAAGTCCTAAGACTGGCAACCATATTGTTCGAAGACGCACGCATACCCAAAAGAGTAAAAACAGAAGATTAATAACCAATAAAACTGGAAAAATTAAGCCTAAACACGATAACCATGGGTGTTCGGAAGGGTGCAGTCTGTCCACATTGCCCACTAAAAACATCGCTAAAATGGCGATGATATTGGCAACAAAAGCTAACCAATAGGCAGTGTGTTTAATTCTTTTGACCATTTTTTACTTCACCTTATTCCTTGGAAATTTCCCCCTTCTCTTCTATTTACTACTATCAAATAGCTTTTGCTTTTCTTCTTTGCTCAAGCTGTCATAACCATTTTTACGAATCTTATCGAGTATTTGGTCTATTTCTTCTTGTTCTTGCTTCTTCCTTGCATTGTATTCCCAATCGCTTTCAGTTCGTGTTTTCTGCTCGTTTCGGGTGGTATTCTGTGTCCAACCATTTGTTGTTCGCTGACTATGTGTTGAGTTTCCTCTTCGATTCTCCCAATTTGTACGCATATTGTCAAAGAATTGTCGCCCATTTCCCCCAAACGAATTATTATTGTAAGGACGTTTGCGCCAATATCTTATCAGAATATAACCGAAGAGCATACCTCCCAAGTGAGCCAAATGGGCTACACCATCGTTGCTTGTCGCCATTGCCGAGAACAATTCCATCGCAATTGAACCCATGATTATCCACTTTGCTTTCAGCGGAATAGGGATAGGAATGATGAACATTCGTTCGTTTGGGAACGTCAAACCAAACGCTAACAACACGCCATAAACCGCTCCAGAAGCACCAACTGTAGTCCATAAATTCAAATAACTATCCATTGATATGCGCCCCATTTCCGTTGCAACGTATTGATAAGCACTCAATCCTTCATACATATAAGTGCCATATTGTGCCAATTCCTGACAAATACCTGCCCCAATACCACACACCATATAATATAAAAGGAACTTTTTACCGCCCCAAACATTTTCCATGACCATGCCAAACATCCACAGCATGAACATATTCATTAGAATGTGCATGAAGCCACCATGCATAAACATGTAGGTAACCAGCTGCCATAGGTGAAAATCTTCCGAGAGAAAGAAGTGCAACCCCAATATATTATTCAAATCAATCCCCATGCTTCCCAATAAAATGCTTGCCACAAAGGCAATAACATTAAGGAGAAGCAATTTTTTTGTTACAGTTGGTATATTACGCATTTTAAATAACTTTTCGTTTTATAGAAACATTTTTCTGTTCCTCATCTTTTTATACAACAAAAATAGTGCCAACGAGTGCAAAAAAAATATTTTTCAATTTGCCGAATGTAGCAATATCTTCTATAAAGTCAATGCTCAAATATTGCATATATCCCCCTAATTCAAAAGAACTATAAGACATTGCACCGCTCCAAGCACTTTTTCTTTGTGCTGCAAAAATACTATTTTTTTCCATTATATGACATATTTTCAGGCAATAACGGACTTTTTTTACCAAAAAGTTTAGATTTCTTTGCTTTTTTATTTGTTTTATGAAAGTAAACAAGTATATTTGCAAAAACGTTGAAACATTTTTTTAGTAAATTATAAATCAATAATTCAAGAATTATGAACAAAACAGAACTTATCGAGAAAATCGCAGCTGGCGCAGGTTTAAGCAAGGTTGACGCAAAAAAAGCATTAGATGCAACTACTGCAGCCATTAAAGAAGCACTTGTAGCAGGTGATAAAGTTCAATTGGTAGGTTTCGGTACTTACTCAGTAACAGAACGCCCAGCACACGAAGGTATTAATCCTGCAACTAAGGAAAAGATTCAAATCGCAGCTAAGAAAGTTGCTAAGTTCAAGCCAGGAGCTGAACTCGCTGACGCTGTAAACGCATAATAATACAGCAACCCAATATAAAAAGCGATACCTCTCTATTTGAGGTGTCGCTTTTTTATATTCTCAGTTTAGTTTGTAATGATACGGAAAATGAAAGCGGCTGTTTTGAGGTGCAAAATAGGCTGTTTTGAGGCGCAAAAGCGGCTGTTTTGCGTTGGAAAGTGGTTTGATAGGAATATTGTCGAATGCCGAGCGGTGGCAAATATGGATTTGGAATTTGCAGAATAGAAAGATTGAGTTTATGGAATTGGGGAATTGAATTTGTAAAAGGAGGCGATTAGCAGATGGTATAATACACCAAACGGAGTTAAGCGGTATGGCTTAACTCCGTTTGGTGTATTATTTTATAGGCTTAAATGCCTTGTATGTCTTCTTCTATTGGGTCAAGATTGGTGATGCGCACTGGTGCAATGGTGTGTGCTGTGGACTTTACGGGAATGTTGAGTGGCACGTTTTCTACAATTACATTGCTGGTATCGAGTCCCAAGGAGCGCGAAACGTTGATGCGCATCTTGCCAATGATGCTATAAAGGTTCATGATGAAATGTTCCTTCATAGAGTACATGTTGAGCGCAACGTAAATACGATTGATAAGCACAAAGATGAAGTTGGCTGGAATGTTGTGCTTTTCCAATGACGGATAGCAGCTATCGAGGGTGAACTCGCCATTTTTCACCAACTCTTCAATGATTTGTCGGAAATAACGGCTCACGAATGGGTGAACACGGAAACCTAATTTCAAGTTAATCCGATACAAAGTATCTGGCACGAGGGTGAAAAATTCGTATGCCAACGTTGATGGTTCGTCTTGATAATCAATGTGCAAAAGAATGTAATGGTCGGCTCGCATGGGGTGTTTATTGATGATAGAATAGAGAATTTTCTGCTCTATTTCGTACTGCCCTGCCAATTTGCTGAGGAAAACCATATTGGTAGCAAACTTAGGAATGGACTTATCGTTCTTTATATCTGATATGATTTTGTATTGTTCGCGCACGTCCATACTGTTCACTTGGCGGCTTCTGAGCTGTTTACCATTGTGCCAAACATACATTACAAGGAAGAGTAAGCTGGCAATAAGCACTGTTACCCAACCGCCATGGAAGAATTTGAACATGTTGGCGGCACAGAAAATGCTTTCTAAACCAATGAAAATAATTCCGAAAAGCGCAATGACAAACTTATTAACGGCTTTCTGTGAAAGGTAAGCCAAGAGCAAAAAGGTGGTCATCAGCATGGTTATGGTAATGGAAAGTCCATAGGCTGCTTCCATGTTTTCAGAACTTTGGAAGAACACAATAACGATGATGCAAAGCACCAAAAGGGCAGAATTGACCATCGGAATGTAGAGTTGTCCCTTTAATTGCGTTGGATATTTGATTTTAATGCGGGGCCAAAACTTCAAGTTCATGGCTTCGCTAAAGATTGTAAACGACCCACTGATGAGTGCTTGGCTCGCTATGACAGCGGCAATGGTTGCCATGACTATGCCAAAGAATAGGATTCCGCGCGGAATAATGGCATAAAAAGGATTGATACCTGGCGTTACAGCTTCTGGATTGCTGATAATCCATGCGCCTTGACCTAAATAATTCAACACAAGCATGGTTTTTACAAATGCCCAACTAACACGAATATTCTTTATTCCGCAGTGTCCTAAGTCGGAATAGAGGGCTTCTGCTCCCGTAGTACAAAGGAAAACTGCTCCAAGAATGATGAACCATTCAGGACTTTGTATCAATAATTCTAAGGCATAATAAGGATTGAATGCTTTTAAGATGAGCCAATAGTCTGAAATATGAATGCTGCCTACAAGTCCCATCATTGCAAACCAAACCAACATTAAAGGTCCAAAAAACTTACCAATGGCACGTGTTCCAAATTGTTGGATAAAGAAAAGCACAGAAATAATGCACAAACAAATAGGGATAACAGGCGTTTCGGGTTCGTAAGTCTTTAATCCCTCGATTGCCGAAAGCACTGTAATAGAAGGCGTTATTACTCCGTCTGCCACCAAAGTACTTGCTCCAATTATGGCTAAGAGATACAGCCATGCCTTGCTTCGCTTGCGAATGAGCGCATAAAGGGCTAATATTCCACCCTCGCCACGGTTGGCTGCTCGCAACGCAATGAGTACATACTTCACAGTTGTCTGCAAAGTTAGCGTCCAAATGATGCACGATACCGCCCCAATAATATAGTTAGGGTCGAACACATTGCCCGCTCTCACGATTGCTTTCATTACATATAAAGGTGAAGTACCAATGTCGCCGTAAACAATACCTAACGTTACAACAACTCCAATCAGGCTAAGCGATTGAAAATGTTTCTGCTTTGAATTACATTCTGATGTCATTTTTTTATCCTTATAAAACGTGTGCAAAGGTAATAAAAAAGTGGAATATGCAAACTTTAAGGCAGATAAATTATGATTACAGCCATAATTTATCTTTTTCAACTCGAAGGATAAAAGAAAATACCCCCACGAGAGCAAATGCAATCGTGGGGGTATTTATTTGTATTTTAGGTAATTATCTTCACTTAGGGCGAGTTGATTTACCTAAAATAAATTATATTCTTGCTTATTTAGCAGGTGTCATTACCACTTCAATTTGGTTGCCTGATGCGAGCAAGCTCTTGAAGAAGTCGGCAATCTTTTGTGTTGTCAAACCTTCGACAGCAGCTTTATAGCCAGAATACATATCAACGTTGTTCCAAAGGTAATCGTCAATGATGCCAATCCAATAGCCATTTGTCTTCATGCGAATGTCTATTTGCTTGAGCATATAGTCCTTCACCTTTTGAAGTTTATCTTCGTCCACCTTTACAGAGTTGTTCTTGATGCCTTCGTTTAAAAGTTTCACAGCTAATTCAGCCTTGTTTGGGTCCATTGGGCATTGTGCTTGAATGATAGCCATTACTTCATTGCCCTGCTTAGCAAGACCACCGCTTGCGCCAACAGAGTAGGCTGCACCTTGGTCTTCACGAATATCTTTCAAATAAACCATTGAAAGGATTTGTCCAGCAGCATCAATCAATACATCGTTTTCAACGTTATATTGACTTGGTTTGCTCCAAAATTCGAAACTTTGCGCCTTTGGAGTTTCTGATTTCATTGTAAAGTGGTTCTTAACCTTACCCTTTGCAAACATAGGAATTTCCTTCCAATTTTCTGCCTTACCCTTTGGTAAGCAACCAATGTACTTTTCAATTAAAGGACGGATAGTGGTTTCATCGTAATTACCAATAATTGTGAAAATGAATTGTCCAGGGTTTGCGAAACGTTCTTTCCACATTTGAAGAATGCGGTCGTAGTTTACTCCGTTCAATGTCTTCACACTAAGTGGTTGATGACGTGGACTATTGCCGAAAAGTGTAATGGTTACAGAATCGCCGAATACGCTTTCTGGCGAGAGGCTCTTATGCTTCAATGCTTCTTCGTATTGCTTCATCATTGCATCATACGATGCTTGGTCTTTCTTAACATTGGTGAAGTTGAGGTAAACCAATTGCATCATGGTTTCAACATCCTTTGGGATAGCGTGACCAGAAACAGATTGCTTGTAAGTATCAAGCGAAATGCTTGCCCCAGCTTGTTTGCCATAGAGCGCCTTAGTAAGTTCTTGGTTAGAGAAATTGCCCAATCCACTGGCACCAATTACACCATCAAAGAAAGTGATATTGTCGTAATCGCCCTTTCCATAAAGGCTGTTACCACCCTTAGAAGAACCAAAGAGGCGTACTTCGTTGGCTTTATAGTCAGTCTTTTTCAAGATGACGCGTGCGCCATTGCTCAAAATAAGTTCCTTGTACCCGAATTTCTTATTTTCAGTTTCCTTAACAATCTTACCAGCCTTTGGCAATTTTGTTTCATCAACCAATGGTTCGCTCTTTACGTTATCAACGTATGCTTCAATCTTTTCAGCACGAACTTCCTTGATAGCCTTTGCCATTTTGTCTTCAGTAGCATAGTCCTTACCAGCTTTTTCTTGTGTAAAGATGTAAGCTACGAGGTTTTTGTCGCTGTCCGAAATGAGTTGTTTTGCATATTCGTTTACAACTTGATAGTTGAGTGCAGGCATTTCGATGAATTGCTTCATGATTTTGTACTCATCTTCGATAGTTGGAATAGGCTCATTCTTCAAGAAATGGTCGCGCAATTCATCGCCATACTTGCTGTTTGTAATCTTATCACGGTTGCTGTAAGATGATTCAAGTTGTGAAAGATATTCAGCTTTCATACGTTCAAACTCTGTTGGAGTGAAACCATGTTGGTGTACTCTTTGAGCTTCACGATATATAGCCTTGAATGCTTCCAAGTCTTTACCTTCTTTAGCTTGTGCGCTTAATGTGAAAGCATCCTTTGTGCTTGAGAGCATGAATCTTCCATCATATCCGTATGCGCTTGTGAAAGGACATTCTGACTTTTGTTTCATTTCTTCCAAACGTTGGTTGAACATCATGGAAATCATGTTCTTCATGTAATTGTCGATATAGTAAGCCTGATTTGATTTCATTTCATCAGGGAAAGCATCGTGCTTCATCATGATGCTGATAGTAGCGTTTTGCATTTCCTTATCCTTGTCGAAAACAAAGATAGGCTCATCGTTGTCAGCCACTTCAAGTTTGGTTACTTGAGCTGCATTAGCAGGAACAGTTACGTTAGCCCAAAGTTTCTTGATTTGAGCTTCTGTGTGGTCTACATCAATATCGCCCACTACGATAATACATTGGTTGTCTGGACGATACCATTTCTTGTAGTAATCGCGCAAGGCTTGATATTTGAAGTTATCAACCACGCTCATCAAACCAATAGGCAAGCGCAAACCATATTTATTGTTAGGATACATCTTTGGCAAAGCACGGTCGTAAATACGCATAATAGCATTTTGACCCAGTTGCCATTCTTGGTGAATTACACCACGTTCCTTGTCGATTTCCTTATCAGCAAGCGTAAGACCATTTGACCAGTCTTTCATAATCAACAAGCAAGAATCTAACGCTGTTTGATTCTTTGTAGGTACGTTGCACACACGATAAACTGTTTCTTCGATTGAAGTGTATGCGTTAAGGTCGCTACCAAACTCTACGCCCAACGAGCGAGTAAACTCTAAAAGTGTAGAATCAGGGAAATGCTCTGAACCATTGAATGCCATGTGCTCCAAGAAGTGAGCCAAACCACGTTGGTTTTCTTCTTCCTGAATAGAACCAACACGCTGTGCAATGTAGAAGTTGGCAACCTTTTCAGGCCAATTATTACGCAAAATGTAATAAGTCAGACCATTGCTGAGCTTACCTTGCCTTACGTTTTTGTTCACAGGAATAGAACCAAACTGCTGTGCATTAGCCAATCCTACAACAAAGAGTAAAGCAACTAAAAGAAAGTGTCTTAGTCTCATTTTAATTCGTTATTTTAAAATTTGAATTGATTATCTATTCGCA
>OBRT01000292.1_pt1 | contig 14048 bp, 7 predicted proteins | sample 1494891 | NCBI WGS metagenome assembly OBRT01 (sample SAMEA3360688, study PRJEB22359) | human gut metagenome | biome: ENVO:urban biome; feature: ENVO:human-associated habitat; material: ENVO:feces | place: Bangladesh | collected 2011 | reverse complement strand
GGTGAGTCCAAAGGTCACCCCGACGGCAAAGGCTGCGAGGACGTTGTGGTAATTGTACCGTCCCACTAAGTGGGTCTTGACCTCCTGCACCCCCAGACTGCAGCTGATGCGGAGGGAGAGGTAGGGCTGCTCCCTCAAGATCGTCGCCCTAAAGTCCGGCTCCCTCTCATAGGATCCGTCCGCCAGACCATAGGTCACCTGAGCTCTGTCGGACCAACGCTCCCGCAGGAGAGGGTCATCAAGATTGAGGAAAACGACTCCCCTGCTCTCGTAGGCTCTCTCGGCGAGGATGCTCTTCTCTCTCAGCGTCCCCTCCAGAGAGCCGAAGCCCTCGAGGTGCGCCTTCCCGATCCCTGTGATCAGAGCGTGGGTGGGGCGGGCGATGTCGGCGAGAGGAGCCATCTCCCCCGGGTGATTGATCCCTATCTCCACCACCGCTATCTCGTGCTCGGGCTGCAGGCGCAGGAGGGTGAGTGGCATGCCGAGGTGGTTATTATAGTTTCCCTCCGTGTAGAGGACCTTATACTTCTGAGCCAGGACGATGGCACAGAGCTCCTTCGTCGTGGTCTTGCCATTGCTGCCGGTGATGGCGATGAGGGGGATCCTGGAGCTCTCCCTGTGTCTCCGGGCGAGCTGCTGTAGTGCGAGGAGAGTATCCTCGGTGTATATGCAGTGAGGGTAACGCTCAGCGAGAGCCGGATCCGAGACCAGAGCAACGGCAGCGCCCCGCTCCAGAGCCGCCGGTGCAAAGGTATTCCCGTCCACCCGCTCGCCGGGCAGTGCAACGAAGAAGTCCCCCTTCTCTACCTGCCGCGAGTCGGTGCAGATGGTGGGGTGGCGTAGGAAGACTTGGTACAGCTCCTCTATATTTATATTCTGACTATTCATATATGGTATGGTCTCTTATACAGGCACAAAATTAGTCTAAAAGAGGTCCCCCCGCAAGCCAGAGAGATAGGAGGGCTTACCTCCCGGACGAGAGTCTGCGGTATAGGTGCCATCTTATGCTGCCATAAATCACACTTCTGACTAAACCCGGTATTAGTCATCACTATTACCGGGTTTAGTGATCACTAAACCCGGGTTTAAAATTCACCGAACTCTATCCAGCTCGATACGATACTCCCCGGCACCGGGGATCCCTAACGGGATCCGCCTCCCGCTGGCATAGGGGATGAATGCGGGATTGGTCGGAGGCGGGGTGAATGAGGAGGGGGACTGGCGGGTAAGCTCCTGCGAGATCCGGCGGACGCTGTAAATCTCAAGTGAGTCAGCCCTGGGTATGCGGGCAGTCTCTTGTGGGAGAGACCACAGTCCCGATGGGGTGGGACTCCGGGGGTGATGCATTTGATCTCCATACGAGTAGGGGAAGTGATATTTTTTGGTACCTTTCTACCATGATTGAGTATATCAGTGGGAAGCTATCCTCCAAGACTCCGACATCTGTCGTACTGGAGGCGGGAGGCATTGGGTATCTGCTCAGTATCTCCATCAATACGTACAACGCCCTCGACCGAATGGAGTCCGGCGAGGTGCGTCTCTATGTCCATGAGGTGATCCGTGAGGATGCCTACGAGCTTTATGGCTTTATGGACCTAAGCGAGCGCCAGATATTTCGCCTGATGATCGGTGTCTCCGGCATCGGTCCTGCGACGGGGCGACTGATCCTGAGTACCTTCTCCGCCAGAGACCTGGTCTCCATCATTGCCTCCGGGGACGACCGATCGCTGCAGAGTGTCAAGGGGATCGGATCCAAGACGGCCAAGCGGATGATCCTTGACCTGAAGGATAAGGTGGTGACAGAGATGGCTGACTACATGGCTGCGAGGGATCTCTCCGAGAGTGAGACCGTCACGCCGACTGCCCGCAAAGAGGTGCTTGAGGAGGCTGAGCAGGCCTTCGTCACACTCGGATATACGAAAGCTATGGCCCATAAGGTGATCGACAGGCTGGTCCGCGAGGATCCGGATATGAGCGTCAATGATATCATCCGAAATGGGCTGAAGATGATCTAAGTAACTTGCCGGGCGCTGATGAAGGGTCGTCTCATTCTCCTGCTCTCTCTGCTCGGACTGCTTGCCCCTCTGCCTGCTGTCGCCCAGCTGTCGGGCGATAGTGCGAGGACTACCTCCCCTCGGCTCATCGTAACCTCCGGAGGCACGATCACCCTCTCCGTGGGGCAGACCACGATATGGGAGGATAATCCTCTCCTCCCTCAGGCTTATCGCAAGAGGACTGTCCCTCTCCTGGAGCATCAGGGTAACCTCCATACCAGCGTGCGCTATGGCGATCGGCTCTCTCTCGATCTGGACTACAATACCGATCGGGGGCTGAGCTCGTCCAAGAATAGGCTCAGACTGGGGTACAAGGGCGGGGAGTATGAGCTCCTTCAGTCACTGCAGGCGGGCAACATCAGCTACAGGAGTCATAATCCTCTGATCTCGATGCCGTCTAATCTCTTCGGTGTCACGGGAGACCTCTGGCTCGGTCCGCTGCAGCTTCGCTTCCTGACCTCTATTCAGAGAGATAACGTCAGGCGGATGAGTGTCCGGAGGGGGAGACAGGTCTACCCCTTCGAACTGAAGAGCTCGGACTATGAGGCTAATAAGCACTTCTTCCTCTCCGAGTATTTTGCCCAAAAGTACGATGCTGCGCTCCGGAAGCTTCCTCTCGTCTCAAGCGAGATCAAGATCCTCCGGGTCGCTGTCTGGATGGAGTCGGACAATACCTCCGACAATGGCGGGCTGGTGTCCCGGGTGACCGCCTACAGCACTCTGAGTAAGGAGGGCGAAGCACCTCCTGAGGGGCAGGGTGCGGGAGAGGGGGTGGAGATCCCTTACGCAGTCCGGCTGGATGAGGATGACTACGAGGTCAATCGTCTCCTCGGCTTTATCTCCCTAAAGTTCCCCATCGCCGACGCAAAGAGACTTGCCGTCGCCTATGAGTATCAGTATCAGGGGAGGATCATACGGGTCGGGAGCTTTGATGCTGATGCTTCCGGCACGATCACGGCTGCCCTCCTGGTCGATCGCGACAAGTCCCCCGCCTCGGAGCTCTGGCCGCTGATGATGAAGAATGGCTACTCCATAGGCGGCTCAGGGGGACTGACGGGACCGGAGGACCTGGAGGTGAAGCTGAGCTATGTGGAGCCCTCTACCGGTATGCCGACAGAGATGACCCCGTCGGGTGAGTCCTGGATGAGTTGGATGGGATGGGACCTGCAGGACAGCCGAGGGGTAGGGGGAGTCAGCGACGGGAGGTTTGACTACCATCCGGGGGTGACCGTGAGTGAGGAGATGGGTACCATCTTCCTCCCGAGGAGGGAGCCCTTCAGATCGCTTCCTCCGGGATATGAGCCATACGAGAGCTTGTATAAGGAGAGCCGGACGAGGGCTCGGGAACGACAGGATCTGGACCTCTTTAGGATTACCGGTGCGGTCTCGTCCCGATCCGGCGGCATGGTCAGGATTGGTCATCGTGTCCCTAAGGGAAGCATTACCGCAGTCCAGGGGGGGCGGACGCTGGTAGAGGGATCTGACTATCAGGTCGACTACGACCAGGGAGAGCTTACCATACTGAGCTCCTCGGAGGAGCCGGTGGAGCTCTCCATCCCGGTGGAGTCACAGACGGAGATCAAGCGAAGGTCTCTCTTCGGCATAGAGGCTGAGCTGAAGCCGATTTCTCATCTTACCCTCGGCACCAGTCTCTATGGCTATATAGAGGATAGCGGGGACGAGAAGATGAGTATCCGGCAGGAGGATCTCCGTAATACCATACTGGGGGCTCACCTCACCTACGATCATTCCTCCACATCGCTCTCACGGAGACTCGCAAGGATCAGTCAGACCTCGCCCGACCTCCCCAGCTCGCTTAGGATTCGGATGGCGTACGCTCATCTTATATCCGACTACAATACTTCCGGAGGGAGCGGTCAGATCGTGGTAGACGACTTCGAGGACGGCGGTAGTGCCGTTGATCTCACATCGCCCCTGAGATGGCAACTCTCTACCTGCAGGGAGAGTGATGCGGATCACAGAGCTCACTTGGCATGGTTTAGCGTCGACCCTCTCCTGGTAAGGGACGGTGCCCCGGGACAGCCGACCGGTCTCGCTCGTCGGCAGGATATGAGACGCCATCCCCTGGTGAGAGAGTACCGGGTGGAGGAGCTCTTCCCTCGACGGGATCTCAATCAGCTGGGGACGCAATTTGTCCGGATGCTCAACTTGTCCTACTATCCCGATGAGCGGGGTCCCTTCAACTACCGTACCGAGGGCTGGGTCGAGGGTGCCAAGCTTAGCCGTGCGACCGACAACTGGGCTGCCATAGCCACCCCGCTGGAGGTACATGATCTGGAGAAGGAACACATCACCTCCCTGGAGCTGTGGCTGCTGGATCCTTACTACTCCGGACAGGATGTCCCTGAGGGAGACCTACTGATCGACCTCGGCCGCTTCTCTGAGGAGATCATCTCGGATGGTGCACTGGACTTTGAGAGCAGTCTCCCGACTGTGACTACTCCCCACGGGCGACGAGCGGAGACGGTTCCACCTGTTCGCGCCTTCTCCTCAGATGGTATGGAGAGGCAGGATGTCGGGCTGGATGGGGTTTCGTCCCGTGAGGAACAGGAGCTCTTTCCAGACTATCTCCGTTCCCTCACGAGCATTCTTGACCCGATGGCATGGACTAAGGGAGGTGTCACTCTCCCGGGCTCACCACTTGAGGATCCCTCGGGGGATGACTATCACTTCTACCTCGGTGAGCAGTGGGATCGCGCTGAGGCGGGGATCCTGGAGAGGTATAAGTACATCAACGGGACGGAGGGAAACTCCCTCCCGAGGCTCATCCAGGGGCACCCCTCTGCCTGGACCGATCTCCCGGACACTGAGGACCTCGATGGAGACGGCGTACTCACGACGAGGGAGAGCTTCTTCCGCTACCATCTCCGGCTCTCCCGTGAGGGACTTCAGCCCGGTGGCAAGTGGTACATCGGCGAGTCGGTGGTCCAGGAGGAGAGCGGGCAGTCCTCCAGATGGGTCAAGCTCACCATCCCGCTCTCCAGGTACGATGCTGCCGTGGGGATACATCCCGCTATGCAGGACATCAGTTCGGTGCGGCTCACCCTGAGACATTTTGAACAGCCGATTCATCTCAGGTGTGCTGCCATCAGGCTGGTCTCTTCTCCCTGGCGACCCTACACCTCGACCATAGACGACGGGCGGACCAATGCGGAGATCACCCTCCAGACGCACAGCCTGGAGGAGGACTCGGGGCGCTCTCCCATTCCCTACGTCTCTCCTAAGGGAGTGGCGAGAGACAGACGCTCGGGAGCACTCTCTCAAGTGAGGTACGATGAGAGAGCACTGGCGATATCGATCCCGGATATGGCAAGGGACGAGGTGTCAGCGGTCTATCGATCCACTGACCTTGACCTTCGACATTATCGACAGCTGGTACTCTATTCTCATGCCGAGGGAGGGGTGAGAGATAGGGATCTGGAGCTTTTCATAAGGCTGGGATCGGACTTTTCTTCCAATTATTACGAGTACTGCCAGCCTCTGCTGGTGACGCCGCAGAGGGACTACAGAGGGATGAGCAGTGGGGAGCTAGAGGACATCGTATGGCCATCCGCTAATGTCCTGCGGATCGACCTTGACGAACTGATAGGGCTGAAAGAGGAGCGGGAGTCGTATGGCGGTGTGGACCGTAGTCAGGTCTTCACCAGAGGGCGGGTGTCGCTGAGGGGCTACCCTTCGCTGGGCAATGTGACGGCGATACTGATAGGTGTCAGGAATAAGAGTAGTGGACGGATCTCGGCAGAGGTGTGGGTGAATGAACTGTCGGTATCCGGTGCAGGGGAAATGTCGGGCGGTGCATGGCTCACGGATGTCAGTGCCACTCTCTCAGATCTCGGATCGGCAAGCCTGAAGGTGGGTCGTCAGAGTGCCGGCTATGGAGATATACGGAGTGATGTGAGACTGCAACAGCCGCTCTCTCATGCCTACTTCGACCTGGAGTCGATGATCGAGCTAGGTAAGCTGCTACCTGGGCGGTGGGGGGTACAGGCGCCGGTCAGATATACTGTGCAGGAGAGTCGAAGGACGCCGCACTATGACCCCTACGATACCGATCGACCCTACAGGGGAGGTGAGCCGATCTACTATGAGCACGCCGACCGTCTCAGTCTGAGTAACTGGAGAGTGAGACCTGAGAGGGAGAGCAGACGCTCTAAGTCCGATCTGACCCTCTCGTACGACTTAGAGCATCACCGGCGCAGAGATCCTCAGACACTGGATCGGAGCAGTCGGCGGATGCACTCCACCATTGACTACCTCAGCGAGAGCGGCACCGGGGACTATATACGGCTCCATAGTGGCTGGGACCGAGTGTACGACTCATCTCTTCTGCCAACGCCCGGAGAGGAGATGGAGCACTCCCCTCAGGTCTATCACAACTGGCTATGGGATCGCTCGCTCGGGATAAAGTGGTCCCCCGTGACCTTCGGCTCGGTCACGATCCACAGCAATACCCTGGCACTTGTGGACGATACTCCGTCAAGCATTGATCATCGGGACAGGGATCTCCCCTTCCGCGTATTCTCAGAACAGATACTACGCTCCATTGCCGCCCTCGGTGCTACCGACAGGTATCAGAGCCGGTATACGCTTTCCCTTCATACTCCACCGATGCGTCCACGCCTCCTCCGTCCTGCTTACCTTAGTCTCACTTACAGTGGAGACTACTCCTGGAGGCGAGGTGTTATCGTGGGCGAGGAGAGCAGCGGACATACGATCCGCAACGATGGTCGGCTGGATCTGCTCATGAGGTACAACCTCGGTCAGTCGGCTGACAGCAGGAAGAGTCTCGGGGAAGTGCAGGTGAAGTATGGTCGCTATGGAGGAAGTACGATCCCGGGCTTCCTACCGGAGGCAGGGAAGGTCTTCGGGGTAGGGCACCAGGGGAGAGCGATCTCTCCTACGCTCGGATATATGCTGGGGATAAGCGACTTCGCAGAGGAGATCAACCATGCGGTAAGGTCGAAGTGGGTCAAGGAGGATCCCACTCTTAGCCGGCTCCCCTCCTACTTCGTCAAGGACGACCTCGCCTGTGACCTGCGTCTTCGTCCTCTCTCTGGTTTGAGCATCGACCTCTTCCTCAGTCAGGTCAGGAGTCGCTCCTATATATGTAGCGGTGACAGTGGAGAGGGGAAAGAGATGACGGGACGGCTCAGAATGTCTACCATTGGTCTTAGGAGGGATGCCACAGCAGAGATCTTGAGAGACTTGGCTGGTGATACTGACAGGGATAGGGTCCTCGGACTTTTCCGATCGCACTACCTAGTCAGCTCCAGGGAGCAAAAGGGGCTCCCCTCACCGCTCAACCTTCTTCCTAATTGGCTCATCACGCTAGATCTCGCCTCCCTCTCCGATGCGATCCGATCCGTGACACCTCGCCTTGTAGTGAAGCATCAGTATCAGGGACTGCTCGAACTGCCGGACTACCGTCTGAGGAGCGATGCCGCTCCCGAGAGTCCATACGACCTTCAGACCATCACCACTTCGGATCACTTTGGTCCTCTGATCGGCGTAGACGCCACAGTCGGTAAGGGGCTCACGCTCTCGGCGGCCTATGTCCTCAGTAACTCCCGATCCCTTATGGTCGAGAGCCTGAGACTTCTCACGCAGAGCGACCGGCGCGGAGATCTCTCCCTCAGACATCAGCTCAGTCTACCTCCCCTCATCAGCTCAGGAATCCCCACACTCTCATCGTCCCGGACTTCACTGGAGAGCAACCTTAGCTATTCCTACACCCATACGTCGCTGGAGGAGGCAAGTATCCGGAGCGGCAGTCGGAGTAGGCTGCGCGGGCTGGACTCTCACAGCCTGAGGCTCACGCTGGACTACCACTGCTCCAATAGTCTCTCGCTACGAGGCTTCTGGAGAGAGGAGATACGTAATCCCCTCGTGACCGGACACCAGTATCCCTACCGCAAGTCTAGCTACGGCGTGATGCTGATGCTGAGTCTCCGTCCTTAGTCGATGTCTCGGAGTGGGATGGCAGACGTCTGCTTGACCACCCCGAGCACAAAGACGCTGTCGAGGCTTCCGATGCTGTCGATGGTTCCCAGTTTATTGAGTACAAAATTCTGGTACTCGGACATATCGTGAGTCAGGATCTTCACCATAAAGTCGTAGTCGCCAGAGGTGTTATAGCACTCGACCACCTCGTCGAAGGCGATGATCTTATCCATGAAGTCCTGCCCCATCTCCTGTGCGTGCTTTTTGAGCTTAATGTTGCACCATACCTGGATGTTATTGCCGGTCTTCTCCAGGTTAAGGATGGCAACATACTTGCTGATGTAGCCCTCTTGCTCCATCTTTCGCTGTCTTTCAAAGACCGGCGACTGAGAGAGACCGACGCGACCGGCTAGCTCTTTGGTGGTTATTTTACCGTTCTTCTGGAGCTCTCTGAGTATCTTGATGTCGATATTGTCTAAGGTGTAGCTCATAAAACTATTGTCTGCGTGATGAGAAAGTCTTGTTTCAAAAACAAAAATAAGCAAATCCTCGTCATTTTTAGATACATCCTGGATATTGATTACCCAGAAGCATTTGTAGGGGAATGCATAAAATCGTACAATTGCCCCGCGATAGGTGGAGCCTCCGCCGTATTACACTCAAGAATCAATAGCGATTGGAGCCAATGGGCACACTAAAGGATCTGGGGGAGAGGGGAATCATACAGACACTTAGGGAGCTGACGAAGGAGCGTATGCCCGGGCTTGAGCTCGGGATGGGCGATGACTGTGCGATGTTTAGCTTCTACGACGATGCTTACTACTACCTTGTAACTACAGACATGATGATGGAGGGGGTCCACTATAGGTCAGGTGAGATGACGCCCTATCAGCTTGGTCAGCGCTCTCTGGCTGTAAATCTGAGCGACATAGCTGCGATGGGAGGGACACCCATTGCCAGCTTCCTCTCTCTGGCTCTCCCTCCCCACCTCGATGAGAGTTGGGTCAAGAGCTTTAGCAATGGGTACGCCTACCTGACGAATAAGTACCATACCGCACTCCTCGGAGGAGACACTGTCCGGAGTAATAAAGACGTGGTGGTAAGCGTGACCATCCTGGGAAAGATACTCAAGGGGAATGAGAAGACCAGGCAGATGGCTCAGTCAGGCGATCTGATAGTGGTCTCCGGTACGCTCGGAGACTCCGCTGCCGGACGCCTGATCGCAGAGGAGCGTAGTCGTAAGGTCGATGTGATGGGGACCGGTGAACAGACGTTCCTGCTCCAGAGATACTACGAGCCCTCTCCCAGGCTTGCACTCGGTCAGGAGCTTTCCCGGATCCCGGGTGTCCATGCTATGATGGATCTCTCGGATGGACTGGTGTCGGACCTCCCCCATATCCTATCCCAGTCACATGTGGATGCCAGGATCCAGCTGGAACGGCTTCCCATCTCCGATGAGCTGGCTCGTGAGTGCACCAGACGAAAGAAGTGGAGTGCTGAGAGCCTGGCAGTGACCGGCGGAGATGACTATGAGCTCCTCTTCACGATCTCGGAGGATATGGTGGATCAGTTACCTCAGCCGGACAGGGAGCGCGGCATACCCCCTCTTGCCGTTATCGGATGGACCTGTCCAAGCGAGCAGAAGGAGCCGATGATCCACTGGGAGAGGAAGAAGAGACATGTCACGAGAGACTTCCGTCCCTACGATCACTTCCGCTGACCACATACCATCGTAAGAGAGTGTACCCGTCTCCCGATCACCGGGGGTGGGCACACTCTCTGTTACTGCTGTTGTAGGATGGGGGGACTAGAGCAGCTTGCTGAGCAGTCCTCTTATTTCATCGAAGGAGGTTGCTCTCATCACGATATCTCCCTCGGCATTGATCAGGAAGAGTGCAGGGACTGAGCTGATGTTGTACAGACCGATGAGGGACGAGTAGACTCCGTCCGTATCTCTGACGTTGTGCCAGGGCTGCTTGACCACTCTATTCTTCCACACATAGCTGTCCGCATCGAAGCTCACCTGGTAAACCCTTAGCCCGCGGGGTGAGTAGGTCTCGTAGAGACTCTCTATCTGACTCTGATAAGCTATGCTCCAGTCGGTGTCCATTGAGGTGAAGCTGAGGAGTGTGACGTGCCCCTTAGCCACGTCTGAGAGGCTGATCTCCTGACCATTGATATCGGGGAGCGTGATGTCGAAGTAGCCGATGTGGCGCACCTCCCTGTTCGGCAGAGAGTCTGCTTGGGCGATCTGCCGGGCAGCCTGCTCCTGCTGCCGGACAACAGCGATCGATCGGAGGGCGAGGTTGTACAAGTGATCTCTACGCTCACTATTGGGGTAGAAGGTGTCGTAGACGTTAGCTACGGCAGCAAAGATCCTGGAGTCTTTCTTGTCGTAGATATTGAAGATAAGATTGCCGTCGATCTGCTGGAAGAGTGCGAAGTAGGCCACCGGGGACTTGGGATCCTCGAAGATCACCTTCTGTGCTATTTCCTTGTAGCTGCCGAGGATGCTGTCCCTGTGCTGAGCAAAGTCTGCATAGGATATGCTTCCATCATCGTACTTCTGTACCAGATGAGACATAGCAACATTGGCATCCAGCTGAGCCAGCCAGACGTGCTTGATCTTCTCTGCCGGTATGGAGCCCTCCACGGTATAGCCGGTGGCAAAGCTCTGAGCGTCACTATTGATCGTGATCGTCTCTATGGAGTCCACGCTGAAGGGGATCACCTGCTTGTCGAGTCTGAGACGATAAAACTCCGGATACTCCGGCGCATCAGCACTCATCTTATACTTGCCCCGCTCGTCCAGGACGGCGGAGTCGAGAGGCTCTATCGACGTGAGTCCCTGATGCTCCAGGTAGAGAGTTTTGCCGACCGCTCCCGTGATAGTTCCCTGGATTCTAAATTCGCTCTTGCTCCCACCGCAGGAGGAGAGCAGAAGTGGATGCCAAGTGTGAAAGCCGTGCTAAGAGAGGTAAATGACGTGTTGCTCATTTTTATACTGTAGTGTTAGTTGGCAGGAAATAGTGCCTTAATGGATAGCTGCTCGCTACCGGCAGTGACGTGGATGACCACCACACCGAGTCCCTCCAGCATCCGCCTGTCGAGTATGGTAGCCCTGGAGGGTAGGGTGGCCGTGTAGACCTTTTGACCTGAGATGGTGTAGATGCCTAGCTCTGCCGTCTCGCTAACTCTGTCGGCGAGCTGCAGGAGGATCTGTTCAGGGGAGGTGCTTGTAAGGGAAAAGAGAGGGTAGGACCGCTCTGCCTGATCCTCCTCAGAGTCCCCGATAAGGGGATCCATCCAGAGGGCAATTGTCCCCTTGGTCAGTGTCCTGGGAGTCCACTTGTTGCCCGACTTGATCATCATCTGACCTCCTGCTCCGCTGTACTGCTGATGGAGGATGGAGACACCCTTAGGCAGTGATTGTGTCGGGATAGCTAGGATCAGCTCTCCCCGGTCGGACAGCTCGATAGGCTGAGGGAAGGAGATGAAGACCTCTCGATACTTGAGATTATCCTGTCGCGAACTCAGTGTCCCCCGGATGATCTTGCTAAGATCCACCGGGATAGTCGCAGCGGGGCTCTCGCCTCCAGTATAGACCTCCAGGGTCATAGATACGTCCTCGCTCCCTAGCTCATTGGGCTTTACTTGAGACATATCCAGCATGACATAAGCTCCGTAGAGCTTGGTGTGGGGCTTTAGGAGGTAGTGCTCTCCGACGGCATCAGCACCGCCGAGGATCACCTCTGGTGTCAGCTGTGCTCCGGGACCTGAGAGTGAGTCTCCAGTCAGTGCAGAGGAGACATGAGTGATGCGACGTGCGCGGCTCCTGGGAGATCCGTAGGGATCCCTGCCGTCGCAAGTAAGGGTGGCTGCACCTCGTGGAGACAGGGCGCGAACGATGCTCTCGGTTGCTTCCCTCTTCTGCTCCCAGACGTTGGCGAGAGAGAAGAAGTAGTCGGGAGCCTTGAGACCACACAACGACCGACCGGCAGACAGTCCGCCCATCACCCTCTGAGCTCTGTCGATCAGCGGCGAGCCGGAGGATCCAGCGGCAGTGGTACCCACGTCCCACACCGGCACTTCATAGTGCATATGGTCATCGAAGTAGTTTTGGTTAGTCTCACAGGTGATGTTGACCTTCACATCCCCATTGTAGTAATTGACCCTCTTCGTCATGGCGTAGGGGTGGTGGATGTTGATGTAATTACCCTGCGGGTGCTTCTCCGCTGTCCAGCCCATGTAGTAGGGACGATAGCTCTCGGGGGGAATATTATTCAGCCGGATGAGACAGGCATCAGTCGGCTTGTCGAAGCCCACCACCGTGGCGCCGCTCACCGACTGAGTCAGGTCAGGCATCACCTCTCCGCTGCATGAGGGTGACTCGTAATTAAAGATGGCAACCGTACGCTCCGCCTGTTGCACCACATCCATATGCCAGAAGTTGACGGACAGCACGTGTGCCGCTGTCAGGAGGTAGGGAGTGTTGTCTCCCTGAGTATTGCTAACCATGGTGCCGGTACCGACACCTTCACCATTGATCACCACAACGACTACGGCTCGCTTCATCTCGTCCAGCCCCGGCATACAGACGACCTCAGGAGTGCAGGTGAGAGCACTGCTCGCGCGACCAAAGTTGGAGCCAAAGGTGGCGCGCAGGTTGAGTGGTCGGATGCCGTGATTGACCTCCCTAAGTCGTAGCGACGGACTGCTGCCCGCAGGAGCCTGGACCTCGATCACCACGTCGTCCGACTCTATCGGCTGCGTGGCGATGGTCCCGGAGCGACTGATATTCTGATCACCATATCCTCCGAGGACCTTGCTGCCGTCGTCTGTGTAGATGAAGAGCAGAGATCCCTCCGGCAGGCTCACACGATCGAAGAAGAAGCTCAGACTCAGCGCACCGGGCGATGTGACCCTATACTGCCACACTTGTCGTCCATCGCTCAGTGTGGAGTGATGTCCCGATCGGATCAGGTCGATATCCGTCTCTTGCTTGTGTGCAAAGAGGTAGAGCCTGAGAGACTCCTTGTCCGCTGCCTCCATCGCAAGCAGAGCAGAGTCTCTGTCAAATGTGCCAAGCCGAGAAACAGGCAGGTGGAGCATACTCCTCATCTTTACCTCACCCCCCAGCCCTATAGGGCTTGAGCCCGGTGTGGCAATCTGCGCAGAGCAGACTGCAGAGACGAGGAGGGCTACTCCGGCTATTATATAGGTACGTAGTCTCATATCGGCACAAAATTACCTATTTTTTAATCTTCATCCGATATGTTGAGCTTGCAAGTCAAGGCTCACGCGTTTGGGACTCGTCCGTCAGCAGCGTAACTGCATCCGCAAGGATGCCCGTTCCATAGGCATCGGTCGAGCCACGAAGTGGCGAAGACCGATGTATGAGAGTTTATTTCGTGTCCCGACCCCTTGCGGTCGCCGTCTCATCGGAGATGAGCGATAAGAAAGACCATCCATCCGCATACCTGAGCATCAGCCTCTCTGACAAGCATCAGATAGTTTACGTATCAGAATCAAATGCGTCAGCCCTGCACCCCCAAACTAAACCCGGTATTAGTCATCACTAATACCGGGTTTAGAATTCACCGAACTCTATCTAGCCTGGTACGATACTCCCCGGTGCCGCGGATCCCTGACGGGATCCGCCTCCCAATGGCATAGGGGATGAATGTGGCATCGTACAGGGGCGGGGTGTCAGAGGAGAGAGCCGGCGGGTAAGCCCCTGCGGGATCCGGCAGGCGCTATAAAGCTCAAGTGAGTCAGCTCAGGTCCTCTAGATGTCCTCGAGTCCGCCTATGTCGCCGGATCCCATACCGACCAATATCAGACAATGATTTCGGTCTGAGTTTGAGGTTAAATCAGGAGAGAATAAACTAAGAGATCCCGGCACCGATATATCGGTGCCGGGATCTCTTAGTACTTAGGCGAGAGGCGCTTTATGCAGCGTCTCAGGCTATTGATGTAAGCTGCTTAGAGCTGGGGACCGGCAGGTACGAGAGACTTACCGTGGTCGTTGGT
>OBRT01000291.1_pt1 | contig 14143 bp, 17 predicted proteins | sample 1494891 | NCBI WGS metagenome assembly OBRT01 (sample SAMEA3360688, study PRJEB22359) | human gut metagenome | biome: ENVO:urban biome; feature: ENVO:human-associated habitat; material: ENVO:feces | place: Bangladesh | collected 2011 | reverse complement strand
ATTGCCAACTATACCTATGACTTGGTCAAGGGGTATAACCAGTTCTACCACGAGTGCTCCGTACTGCGTGAGGAGGACGAGGCACTGCGTAGTATGCGCCTGCAGCTCAGCCAGACCGTTGCCAAGACGATACATAGTGCCATGGGGCTCCTCGGCATCGCACTGCCCGAGCGCATGTAGTCCGCTCTGAGGGCTTGATACACAAGGTGTATGGAGACCACTCTCTACACAGCACTACCACGGAATAGTCGCATCGCACTGCTCGCTTCGGGCGGGGTGGATAGCAGTGTGGCGATGCACCTGCTCGTCGAGGCGGGCTTTCGTCCAGACCTTTACTACATACGCATCAGCATGCAGGACGAGGAAGGCAGTTTCCTCGACTGTCCTGCCGAGGAGGACATCGAGCTGGTGACGCTCTTGGCGCGTCGCTACGATCTGCACCTAGAGATCGTTGACCTGCATCAAGTCTATTGGGATCGTGTGGTCGCCTATACGATGGATGCCGTCAGGCGGGGGCTCACGCCCAATCCCGATGTGATGTGCAATAAGTTGATCAAGTTCGGAGCTTTTGAGGAAAGGTGCGGTGCCTCGTACGACTACATAGCCACGGGCCACTACGCCACGATACGACAGACGGAGGATGGCTTGACCTTCCTCGGCACTTCTCCTGACCCTGTGAAGGATCAGACAGACTTCCTGGCGCAGATCGGCTTTCGGCAGATGGAGCGTCTCCTCTTTCCCATCGGGCACCTTCCCAAGGAAGAGGTACGTCGCATCGCCCTCGAGGTGCATCTGGTCAATGCGCAGCGCAAAGACAGCCAGGGCATCTGCTTCTTAGGACAAATCGACTACAACGACTTCATCGAGCGCTACTTAGGCACCCAGACGGGCGACATCATCGACCATGAGACGGGCGAGAAGATCGGTGAGCATCGTGGTTACTGGTTTCACACCATCGGCCAGCGCAAAGGGCTCGGGCTCTCGGGTGGCCCGTGGTATGTGGTGGCAAAGGATGTGGAGCACAATATCCTCTACGCCTCACGAGGCTACGACCCCAAGACGCAGTACGGCACGATCATCGAGACCGAGGAGATGCACTGGCTCACGACCGATCCGTGGCTCTGGACGAAGACTCCGTCAGACAGTCCGCTGGAAGTTACCTTCAAGATAAGGCACACGCCCGACTTCACCGCAGGACGCCTCGAGCATCTCCCCTCAGGCGGCTATCAGTTGGTCAGCAGCATGCCGATACAGGGCATTGCGGCGGGACAGTTTGCCACCATCTACGATCCTCAGCGCCAGCTCTGCTGGGGCAGCGCCCCGATCCGCTCCGGCCGCTAGGCAGGGGTTGACGCATGATGAGACTGTTGCAAAAGTCTCATGATACAAGATGGCTTCATCGAAGTCACTATCGAGGAAATCAAAAGATTCCTCAGGAGGGCTTTCTGATCCTCCACCGATGAAACGAAAAACTCTTCCGAACTTCGATTTCATTCTTCCGAACTTTTATTTCGAGCCTCCGTGGGGAAATTCCGTTTCCTCCCGAGCTATTAAAAAATTCCTCGGAAGACGTGTAACGGCTGTAGGGACGCACGATCTGTGCGTCCGTCCCCGTTAAAGCCCTGACACTGTAACTCTTGACACAACGGACGCACCGATCGTGCGTCCCTACAGCGGGTTACTCGTTTCCTCCGATGACTTTAAACGAAAAAAGCCCCTTGCTAGATGCAAGAGGCTTCTATATACTTAACGCTGCAACATCGTCACTCGTGAGATCTGCGGAATTGACGGAGAGGAGGGGCAAGGCTGTGCTATGCGGTCGGTTTTTTGTAAGTTTGCAGAAGTAATTGAATTCATCAACTATAGATACCTATGAATATATTCCTTCTACAGGCAGCACAGCCTGCTCAGGCAGCACCACAGGGAGCGCCTGCATGGACTTCGCTTATCTTCTTTGTTGTCATCATCTTGATCTTCTGGCTCTTCTTCATCCGTCCTCAGAGCAAGCGACAGAAGAAACTGCAGCAGGAGCGTGACGCCATCGCTGTGGGTGACTCTGTCATAACCGCTGGCGGTGTGCATGGCGTGGTCCGTAAGGTGCACGAGCAGACCTTCGAGGTGGAGATAGCAAGGGATGTCTGCATAGAGATCGCCAAGAGCTCCGTATATCCGAACGGCACGGATCCTAACGCACGCTAGTAGACTCCCCGAACTGCTAAGTCGAGAGCGGTGCGACTCAATCTGACCCCTAAGCTTCGCCCAGGTGGAGAACCTGTGGTGCGTAAGCAGCGTATCCCTGGCCTGAAACGTCTGCTGGCGATTGCTGTGTGGGTGCTCCTAGCGACCGCCCTATGGTTTATGCAGACGCTCTCCCGTGGCACGACCTCGATCGTCCACATCCCCATCGTATACGAGGAGATGCCGAAGGCGATCGGTCTAGAGGGCGAGCAGCCGACCATGCTCGACGTTAGCGTCTCGGCAAAAGGCTCACAGCTCCTATTTCGCTGGATGAAAGGGGTGACACCGATCAAGCTATCGATGCCTCAGCGGATACCCCAGGGAGGGCGTATCCTCGTTAGCAATGCGGTCTTGACACAGAAGGTTCGTGAGAGCCTCGGGAGCGCCGTGCAGATTCGTGAGATCTACCCCAATCAGATCTCGCTGCGAGCCTTTCCTCTCCAGAGAAAAGAGGTGCCAGTCATCAATCAGGTGTCGGCCTCAGCCAAGGATGGCTATATGGTACTCCCGCTCTCAATGACTCCGACTACGGTCGAGCTGTATGGTAGTCGTGAAGCGCTGGAGGGGATTAACGAAGTACGTACTAAAGAGCATCTCTACAAGGACTTGTCGCAAGACAAGGTGCTGCGAGTGCCTCTCGAAGCGATCCCCAATGTCCATAGCTCTCCCGATAGTGTGCAGCTACAGATCTCTGTCGTCGAGCTCACGGAGAAACGCATCGAGCTGCCAGTCAAAGCTCTGAACACGCCGGCAGGCTTTGTCGCCAAGCTCCTTCCAGCTCGTGTCTCTCTGACCTTGACGATGCCGATCACGGACTACAACAAGCCTATCGGAGACAAGATCTCGGTGGTGGTGGATCTGAGTCAGATCTCAGAAGCTGTACAGAATGGTGAGAAGCACCCTGAGATGCTCCCCGTAAGAGTCGAGGGTCTACCCGACTGGGTGGCGCGTGCTACCCCCTCGCCCAAGGCGGTACAGTATATCCTAGAGGCTGCCGAGCAGTGAGCCCTGCAGGACTCCGCACTATGAGTGAAAAGCGTCTTACTACATCAACAACCCCCCGCATCTTAGGGCTGACAGGCGGGATCGGTGCGGGTAAGAGTTTCGTCGGGCAAATGCTTGTCCAGTCTGGGCTACCCCTTATGGACAGCGATGCGGTGGCTCGGGGGGCTTACACCGATAGTGAGCAGGTACGTCAGCAGGTGACGGCGTTACTAGGTGCGGAGGTCTATGATCCTGAGGGAAAGCCTCGCTACGATGTGATTGCTCGCAAAGTTTTCGCACCGTCTGATGAAGGACGGTCCCTATTGCACGATCTAGAGCAGATCATTCACCCCTATGTGTCTGACCGGCTAGAGACTTGGGCTAGGGAGCAGCAAGCCCCCGAGGGGTGGGTCGTCCTAGAGAGTGCCATCTTATGGCAGTCAGGCTTCTATCGTCTTTGCGATGCGGTGGTCGTCGTGACAGCTCCTGAGGCGGTACGTGTAGCTCGTGTTCAGGAGCGTGACGGAGCTTCGCTCGAGCAGGTGCAAGCACGGATCAATCGCCAGGCAAGCTACTCTTTTGCCGCCCTTCAGCAGGCGCATCCAGAGCTACCGCTCTATCAGATCCAGAATGATGGTGTGCAGGAACTGGAGGAGCAGGTAGCACAACTCCTCGCTTGTTTAGCCGCTCTGTAAGTCTTACGTGTATGGAGAGCTCGGTCGGGGTATGGGCATTGACCCCTTTTGGGGTAGATCGGGGAGCAGAGGATATCATCTTACTGCTGCTCCTCTTGCTCCTCTTGCTTCCAGCACTCATGCAGATGTGGGTCGGCTCTCTTATGTCTCGCTCGGTAGATGCGCTACTATATAATAGAGGACATATCTTCTTTCGCAGCTTAGTACACCGAGTCTCTGTCGGCACCTACGCACTCTTAGGCGTGTTGCAACGGCATCTGCTGGTCGGCGTGACAGGTTATCTACTCTTGCGCTACTATGGAGGCGTGCCCTCAGGCGATCTCTGGACGACGCTCTCGCAGGTAGGCGGTCTAGCCCTCGGTAGTCTGATGCTGAGCGGACTCTATCTAGGCGTCAACCGCTTGCTGGCGGGGATCTATCTTGACTCAGCTTTTTACCTACACTGGATACGTCACTACAGCATCTTAGAGTGGCTATGGCCACTACCCCTCTACATCAGCTGTTTGTTACTATTGTCGGGCGTCTGGCAGGGCGTCGCACTTTGGCTCACAGTCGCTGTAATTCTACTATGGCGCCTTGCGATCATCCTGCCCACAGCGCGATGGCTAGGGGAGGCTGGAGTGACTCCTTTGCTTATTTCTTTGTAACCTTTGCAGCCAGGAAATGGCTCCTCTAGCCTATCTCATAGGCTTTGGAATGCTGATCCTATAAAAGAATCTATCGTATACCATTAGCACCCTGCCTGTGAGTATGTCACGGATTAAAAAAATACTTATTTCTCAGCCCGCCCCACTGATGGCCAATCCATACACCGAAGTTGCTGAGAAGTATCAAGTGGAACTTGATTACAAGCAGTTCATTCGTGTCGAGACGGTTGCAGCGAAAGAGTTTCGTCAGCAGCGCATCAATCCGTTGGATTACACAGCCATCATCTTTACCTCTCGTACTGCTATCCTGCACTTCTTCACACTGATGAAGGAGATGCGCATCTCCATCCCAGATACGATGAAGTATTACTGCAGCTCCGAGATGTCCGCTCCATACCTGCAGAAGTTTGTCAACTACCGTAAGCGCAAAGTCTTCTTCTCTCCGACTGGACGTACCGAGGATCTGGTCAAGGTCATTACCAAGCACAAGGGTGAGAAGTATCTCCTACCCGTCGCTGAGGAGCACAGCGACAAGCTCTCCGACCTGCTTACGGAGGCTGGCATAGACTATACCAAGTCGGTCATGTATCGCACCATACCTCGGGAGTTAGAGCTTGAGAAGCCACTGCCCTACGATATGATCATCTTCTTCAGTCCCGTCGGGATCACCTCACTCTTTGAGAATGTCCCCGACTTCAAGCAAGAGGATATGATCATCGCCACAGTCGGTCCCAAGACTGCACGAAGAGCCGAGGAACTAGGGCTCAGAGTGGATATCAAGTCTACGGGCAGTCGTCAGGATCCACCGATGCCCGAGCTGCTCAGCAACTTCCTTGTCGAGCAAGAGGGATGACTACGGAGGAAGGCACCTCTCGCTCCCTCCAGAACCGACGTCTACCCAAAGGTGAGCGACTCTATCTGCGTGAGGAGATAGAGCGACTACATGACCGAGGGCACTCATTTGTCTCTTATCCCATTCGCATCGTATGGCTCGCTGAGCCTATCGCCACGCACTCCCCTAGTGAGCAGGCGCAGGTGGCTGTCATGACTTCGGTCGCCAAGCGGCGCTTCAAGCATGCCGTCGATCGCAACCGGATCAAGCGCATGACCCGCTCGGCTTATCGTCTCCACAAGAATCCGCTCTGGCAAGCTGCCCTCCAGCATCACTGCACGGTGCGACTAGCGCTTCAGTCTGTTGCTAAGACAATGCCAACCTACCCTGAGCTAGCACAAGCGGTAGAGCAAGCTATAGCTCGTATCGTCAAGGAGATAGACAAATCAAGCCCTACAGCCCCAGTGGCGAAAGCCTCGCTCGATCGTTCAGAGCAGACTGCGAAAGCTCCTTCCGCCCAAGCTGATGAGGCTAATCAAGCTGACTCGCAGCAGCCCTCACTGGCGGTCCGCTTGCTGAGCTACCCCGTCAAGTTTTATCGCGCTTGCATCTCGCCCTTGCTACCACCCAGCTGTCGCTTCACACCCACCTGCTCGCAGTACGCACTGGAGGCGCTACGAGTGCATGGCGCACTCAAGGGGACCTGGCTAACCATCTGGAGACTCTTACGATGTAACCCCTTCAATCGACATGTGGGTTACGACCCCGTGCCACCACGACGATGAGCCACGAGCCATACCACAACTCCCGAGGGCTTCTAGACTGTCACACACATAGCCACAAGGTGAACGGGCTAGCCATTCGCTCGCTCACCTACGAGGAGTGGAGCAGTGGCGTAACGATTGGGGAGGGACAGCTCTATTCGATAGGCCTTCACCCTTGGTCTCTGCCTCTAGCGGAGCGTCTGACAGATCTCATCGATCAGATGCGAAGCCTCCTAGCGTCTACCCCTCAGATCGTCGCTGTCGGCGAGTGTGGCATCGACAAGGTGCGGAGCAACGCTTCTCTCGCAGAGCAACGAGCTTGGCTAGAGGCGCAACTGCGCTTAGCCTGTCAGCTCCATCGACCCATCCTCCTACACACGGTACGTGCTTGGAGCGAAACGATTGAGATACGTAGAGAGCTGGCGCAAGAGTTTGACCAGCTCCCTCCGATGGTGTTACATGGCTTTCGGGCTAAGAGTGAGGTGGCTCAGATGATGCTGAGCCAGGGCTTCGCGCTCTCCTTCGGCCGTCACTACGACCCAGCTGCTTTGCAACTAGCCTATGAGGCGCGTGCGCTGCTTGTCGAGACCGATGAACTGCCCCAGGGGCTTACCCATCGGGAGGCTTTAGCGGAGACCTACACCCATCTAGCCGAGGCACTCGCTATCACCCCCGAGGCGCTGGCAGAGCGCGTGGCAGCGACACCTTTCTGGCAGCAAGTCGAGAGACTAGGCTCTTTGCGCTAAAAGCGTTACCTTAGTAGCGCTAACAGATTGAATGCGATGACAGACACGGACCAGCTAGAATGCTCCCCGGAGTATCAGATGCTGCGAGAGCAGTACGATATGCTCGTCGCAGCCTACACGACGCTCGTATCCCAGTATCAGGACATGACGGATCACGAGGCGCCCCACCTATCAGCGCTCTATATGCACTACTTCGGCAAGCTGCTGTACACTCAGTTGCGTCTAGCACTCTCCTTAGCGGCGCTACGCTTGCGGCGGTCGCTCCTACAGGCTTACATCAATCGTGACCAAGCGCCCGACCTCGTCGAGATAGACAAGCAGATGGCGCAGCAGCGGCTCGAGTATCGTAGGCTCTTGGAGCGAAAGCTGGACCAGCTCAAGGCGGCACAAGCTTATTGGGATGCCCCTCGTCTCACCCGTGAGGAGAGCAAAGAGCTCAAGGAGATCTACAAAACTCTCGTCAAGCGTCTCCACCCAGATCTCAACCCGCACTACACGGAGGAGGACAAGAAGTTCTTTCTCGCTGCGGTCAAAGCTTACAAAGCTTGCGACCTCCAGCAGCTACAAGCCATACTGGTACTAGTAAACAAAAATCAGCCCGCAGACATACCACTAGACTCGGAGTTGCTCTCGGTAGAGATCGAAAAGCTACAAAAGAAGATGAATCTCCTTGAGGCTAAGCTCCTAAAGCGATCGGACAGTTTCCCCTTTGATCAGAAAGAGTTGCTGGCCAACCCTGTGGCGATACAAGAGAAGCAAGCTGAGCTGCAAGCGGTCATCAAGGAGCTAGAGGATAGCGAGAAGGAGATGCAGACTATCATATCGCTAATGGAAGAGTACAAGTCACACGACCTATGAAACATGAGATCATACCTGTTAGCCCTGAGCTACTAGCGCTCATTGGCACAGAAGGAATCAACGCACTAGGACTGCCCAAGCGAGAGATCTTCCTGCTAGACATCGTAGTCGCTGGCACCACCTTCTGCCCTGTAGTACAGGAGCTCTACCCGACGCTACTGCCAGACACGGGGCTACGCATGGTACGCCAGCCACAAAACGGACACGACGAGCACGCCATCGCCATCTACTACGAGGAGCACCGCATAGGCTACGTACCACAAGAGCTCAACCTCGTCATCTCTCGCTTGATGGACGCTGGCAAAGAGTTTTACGCTCGGGTCGTCCAGGTGAAGAAGATCAACGAGTGGGTACGTATATCGGCTCAGCTCTTTATGATCGAGTAGCGAAATGCCCACACCAGACGTGTAACTGCGGTAGGAACGCACGGTGAGTATCGAGCCGGAGGGCGTCCGTTCCGTTCTCTCAAAGGTTACAGCGTTTAGTTTTTATGATGCGGGCTATTCGTTCGATTCTCTCCGATCTATTCTCCCCTCCTCTCTCTAATCTATAAACTTGTATCTTTGCGCTAAAGGGGTGATTCCTTGCGATGAACGATCTAGCTGGTAGACCTAGTGCTGAGTCTCCGGCCCGTTGTGTAGCATGTCAAACTCAAAAACATTATAGCGTCATGGCTTTAAAGAACTGTACCAAGTGCGGAGCCCCAGTCCCAGGAGGCTCTGCAACCTGCCCACAGTGTGGCAACCCTATGGGTCAAAACGAGAACAATCCGAAGCGGAAGATGTGGACTACCATCATTGTGGCAGCCATCGTTGTCGTGGGGTTGTGTTGCGTCCAGTTTTTTACTCCGTCTAAAGGCTATGCTAAGGAGGAGCCCTCAAGCGATTTGGGCCTAGTAAGAAGCGAGCAAAGCAACAAGATTGGTCCGAAAAACAAAAACTTAGTCCAGCTAACCCCTGAGTTCATTGAAGCCATCCAGCAGTATGACGATCTAAGCCTCTTCAGCGAGGGATATGCAGCTGTCTGTAAGGATGGCAAGTGGGGCTACATCGACAAGACGGGTCAGGAGGTGATGCCGTGTCAGTATGATTGGGCCAATCCCTTCCATGAGGGACTAGCTTCTGTTCTGTCCTCTTATGGCTCAGGCTATGGCTTCATCGACACCACGGGGCGTGAGGTGATCCGACATCGTCCGGAGATAGAGATACCAGGCGAGTTTTCTGAGGGTCTGGTGGTTGTCAAGAACGAAAACAATGATCACTTCTTCGTCCTAGACAAGGAGGGACATAAAGTCTTCCAGGGTACTTATGGCGACGGGAACTATGCTCCCTATGGTGCCCTCAGGATGATACCTTTTGTCTATCCCGCTTATATCGAGAAGTTCATTGATGGTAAGCTCTACATTCCTAAGGGTGAGTCAGGATACAACGTCTATAATACCAAGGGCAAGAAGATCCAAGAGGTGAGTGACAGCGAGATGGAGCAGATCACAAAGCGCGCTACTGCTGGGCAAGCTTATACCTTCACGCACACACTCTACACAGGTAAGAAGTATGGCATAGAGACGTGCGCGCTATACCTCTGGGGCGTGAAAGATGCCAACGGCAAGATAATTATCCCAGCAGAGTATGATCATGCTAGCATCTATTTCTGGCCAAAAGAAATAGACCTCTCTAATGGCGTGATCCCTGTAGTCTTGGTAGAGTATGGCGAGCTTAGTTTTCTAGATGTGCAGGCCATTTTCGTTCCAGGAGAAGGCTGCAAGAAGCATTACGGCTATGTGGACCTAAAGGGACACGACACCTTCCCTAAGGGACTCAAGGAGCGGTGCAAGCAGTCTAGGCTGAGAGCTATAGAGCGCTACAAAGTTAAAGAAGCGAAAGAGGTGGCAGTAGCGGAAGATGCAATGAAAGCAGCAGAAGATGCAGCAAGGTGGGTAGATGAGGATTGATAACGTATAGTACACCTAGAGACAGAGGGCTCAATCGCTAAGTAGTAGCGGTTGAGCCCTCTGCTTTGTGTACTCTAGCACTTGCGCAAGCATTACAGCGCCAAGGCATTAGCACGGTAGGCTTTAGCAGCTGAGAAAGCGCAGATTACGCGTCTCATGGGACGACTTTTGAATTGTAAATTATCGGAATGGCAACGACACACGCAAAAAGAGTATCTTTGCAGTAGTAGAGACTACGATCTCATAGACTCAATCAACATACTACGAAGATGACACAGATAGCAAGATGGTTTACAGCACTCACCCTGATGCTACTACTAGCCGGGTGTGGCGTCGTGCCGGTCACGGGACGACAGCAACTCAACCTTGTGTCGGACGCAGAGATATCGGCGGCCAGCGCACAGCAATATAATCAGTTTATCCGCAAGGCGAATGTGGACAACAACTCGTCCCAAGGGCAGCAGACGCTCCGTGTGGCACGACGCATAGCGCAGGCCACGGACAACTATCTGCGCAACAATGGCTACGACCAGATAGCGCAGGCGACACAGTGGGAGTTTAACTTCGTCCGTGACCGTCAGGTCAACGCTTTCTGTATGCCTGGTGGCAAGATCGTCGTCTACAGTGGTTTGCTCCAGGCGACGCATCCTACCGACGACGAGCTGGCTGCGGTCATAGCGCACGAGGTCTCTCACGCTGTGGCTAAGCATGCCAACGAGCGCATCAGCCGTGAGATGCTTACGCAACTTGGCGGACAGGTCTTGACGGGGATGGTCGGCTCGAAGAGTGCGGCTCTCGGTGGGATCCTCCAGCAGGTTTATCCTATCGGCTCGCAGCTCTTGGTCTCCCTGCCCTATGGTCGCAAGCAGGAGTACGAGGCGGACAAGATCGGTATGGTCTTCATGGCAATGGCGGGCTACGATCCAGCAGCCGCAGTGACGCTTTGGCAAAAGATGGCACAGCAAGGGCAGAAGTCGCCCGAGTTCCTCAGCACCCACCCCAGCGATCAGAACCGTATCCGTGCTATTCAGGAGTTCCTCCCCGAGGCACGACAGTACTACAGTGGTCCTGGAGTTATGTCGCAAGGGCCTAAGGTACAGCTCAAGTCGCTCCATAAGAAGAGTAGCAGTCAAGCGGCTAGCCAGCTGAGAGACAGCGGAAGCTCTTCGTCTGCTAAGCAGCAGGACGGTGGAGGCTTTCACTATGAGCCTGTCAGCCGCTAATGAGCATGTGGGAGCGAGGCTTTGTCCACTACTATTACGGTACGGGCAAGGGTAAAAGCACCGCAGCCATGGGGCTGGCGATACGCACGCTGGGGCACGGCGGGCGGGTCTACATCGGGCAGTTTATCAAGACGATGCGCTACGGTGATGTGCTCTTTCTGGAGCAACATACGAAGCGTGAGGAGTGTGCCATCGAGCTGTACGGATCGATGTACGGTGGCACGGGTTGCCTGATAGACCATGCGGCTAGTGCTCAGGATGTGCAGGCTGCCGAGCAGGGGCTGGCACGGGCCGTCGAGCAGATGTGCTCGGGACGGTACGACTTAGTCATTTGGGATGAGGTCTCGATGGCTGTCGGCTTGGGCTTGCTTAGGATCGAGGCGCTCATCGATGCTATAAAAAAACGCCCCGATACGTGCGAACTGGTACTCACGGGACGACACTACTGTGAGGAGTTACTGCCATATTGCCAGCTTGTCACTAACTTTGCAGAGGTCAAGCACTATTACCACGAGGGAGTCCTCTCTCGTACTGGGATCGAGCATTGACCCGCTTAGCTTTTAATTCATATGATACGTATCACACAATACATCTTACCGCTACTCCTCGGACTCTCACTGCTCTCCTGCAATAAGGAGCAGCAGAGCCAGCAGACGGCTCAGGGAGAAGAGGAGACACCCCGCGTGGCTACCCCCTTTGAGGCGGATAGCGCTTACAACTTTGTGGCCAAGCAGGTCGCTTTCGGGCCACGCATCCCAGGTTCTGAGGGGCATACCGCTTGTCTCGCCTGGATGAAAGAGCGACTGACACAGTATGGCGCTACGGTCGTGGAGCAAAGCTTCGAGGCGACGGCGCATGACGGGACAAAGCTCCCGCTGACCAATCTGATTGCTTCGTACAATCCCGAAGCCTCACAGCGAATCCTCCTGATGGCTCACTGGGATACACGCCCCTGGGCGGACAAAGATCCTAACCCTGCTAACCATACGCAGCCGATCCTCGGTGCTGACGATGGAGGTAGCGGTGTAGGCGTCCTGCTCGAAGTGGCTCGGCTATTGGGCAGCGTCGCAGCGCCTCAGACGATCGGGGTGGACCTCGTGCTCTTTGACGGAGAGGACTACGGCACTTACTCCAACGAAGAGAGCTGGTGCCTAGGCTCTACGCACTGGAGCAAGAACCCGCACGTGACTGGCTACCAAGCGATGGGTGGCATCCTGCTAGACATGGTCGGAGGGCGCGATGCGACCTTCTACTGGGAGTACTTCTCCAAGAGCTATGCCCCGCAGCTTCTTACGAAGGTGTGGAGCAAAGCGGCCGAGCTAGGCTACGGATCGCTCTTTCACCAAGCGGACGGCGGGGGCTTGACCGACGACCATGTGCCAGTCATTCGCAATCTTGGCATCCCCAGCATTGACATTGTCAACTATAATCCTCAGAGCGAGGAGGGCTTTGCCCCCTATTGGCACACACTTCAAGACAACATGAGCAACATCTCGGCGGAGACGCTAGGTGCTGTCGGACATACCGTCATGGCAGTACTCAAAGATCTAGATGCTCACTGATTAGCTTCCTAAACTTATGACTATAGACGAACGGCAAGAGGAACTTATCTCACAGTTTGAACTGGTAGACGACTGGATGGATCGCTACCAAATGATCATCGATCTGGGCGACCAGCTGGAGCCTGTCGAGGACTCGGAGCATACGACCGAAAACCTCATCGACGGCTGTCAGAGCCGTGTGTGGATCATCATATCGCCACAGGAAGACGGCACGCTACACCTCAAGGCTGACAGCGATGCACTCATCACCAAGGGCATTGCCGCCATGCTCCTCTACTGCTACAATGACCAGCCCGCACAGGCTATCGTAGAGACACCGCTTTACTTCATTGACCGACTGGGACTCCAGTCACACCTCTCACCGACACGAAGCAACGGCCTTCAGTCGATGTACGAGACGATCAGACGACGTGCTCAGGAGTTTCTGAGCCACTAGGAGATAGATTATGACCCCTTTTAGACAGATTGATGTAGCCGACCGCTCCACAGTCTTTCCTTATATATATTATGGTGCAGAGCCGATCTGCGACATCTCCTTTGCCAATCTTTATGGCTGGGCGGTACAGTACGAGACCTCGTGGGCGATCGGTGGCACACAGACACTGGTGATCCGCTTTCGCTCACCACGCCGAGACCACCCCGTCTACCTCTGCCCCTTCTGTCGTGATGACAACTCCTGGACGACGACCATCAAGGAGCTCATGGAGATCTCCGAGCAGGAGGCTTATCCACTCGTCTTCATGGGCGTTACGCCAGGCTGCAAGGAGCGACTCGAAAAGCTCTTTCCCGATGAGTTCGTCCATATTCAGGACGACGACTACATCGACTACGTCTATCTCAGGGAAAAGCTCGCACGGCTCAATGGCAAGAAGCTTCAGGCTAAGCGCAATCACATCAACCGCTTCGAAGCTTCCTACCCCGACTACCGCTACCTGCCCATCACCACGGACGACCTAGAGCGTGTAGCGCACTTTGCCGATGAGTGGCTAGCGCATGCCGAGGCGACGGGCGATCCTGACCCTAGCTTGCATACAGAGCGCAAGGTCATCCAGCGATTTCTCGACAACTATGAGGCGCTGGAGATGCGTGGCGGGATGATCGAGATCGGAGACGAGATCGTTGCCTTTACGCTGGGGTCGCCCATCACGGATGACACCTTCGATGTGCATATCGAGAAGGCGCGCACCGACATCGATGGCGCCTATACGATTATCAACCGTGAGTTCGCCCGTAGCATCCCCGAGCAGTACACCTATGTCAATAGGGAGGAAGACCTTGGCCTGCCTGGCTTGCGTCAGGCGAAAGAGTCTTATCGCCCTGAGGTACGCCTTGTCAAGCACACCTGCGTGTGGCGTCGTCCCGACTGGGCTGGCGAACTAGAGTCCTAAGCATGAGGCCGAAGGTTGAGACGCAGCGACTCTACGAAGAGATCTGGCGCACCACCTTTGAGGATAGCGACGACTTCATCGCGCTCTACAGTCGTACCATCTTTGACCCTCGTCGCACCCATCTGCTCACGACGCTAGACCAGAGCCGTGCACTCAGTCATGTGCAGTACCTCCCCTACCTGATGCGCTACCGTGACCAGTTGTGGCCTGCTGGCTACATCTCGGGCGCAGCCACCGCAAGCGACCAGCGAGGCA
>OBRT01000285.1_pt1 | contig 14347 bp, 15 predicted proteins | sample 1494891 | NCBI WGS metagenome assembly OBRT01 (sample SAMEA3360688, study PRJEB22359) | human gut metagenome | biome: ENVO:urban biome; feature: ENVO:human-associated habitat; material: ENVO:feces | place: Bangladesh | collected 2011 | reverse complement strand
TCGATTACTCACGGATTTTCGCGGATGCGACCTGTCCGGTCGTTGCAGATACCCCCTGAGATTGAACAAAGAGATTCACCAGAGATTCCATAGAAAATCTGTGTATATCTGTGAAATCTGTGGGACAAAACCCTCCCACGAAGAAAAATCTGCGTCATCTGCGAAATCTGCGTGACAAAAAACAACAGGAGCATATATAGGGCGCGAGCCATTGGCCAGCGGCCAAAGTTCTGCGAAAATCCGTGAGCAATCTGACAAGCAAGAATGCCTCCGATTCCTCCGTGAAATCCGATGAAAATTTTGTCACGCGGATTTTCCTTCACCTTCTTTGATGGCAATCGCCTGATTACAAACTTCGGCAGCCTCCCGGTTGGGCAGGCAATGGAGAGTGTAGATGTTGGAGGTCTCCACCAGTCGGGTAATCGTATTGCAGATGTCGTTGAAAATATCCTGATCCCATTTCATGCTCGAACAGGAGGGCAGGAGAGAAGCGAAGGCTTCGATAGGCGAAAGGCGCTCCACCCAGTTGGAACTGTCGCGGTCGATGCGTGTGATGGCTCCCAACTTGGCTTTCACGTTGCGATAGCAAGGGGTTTTGCCACTCCACGGACTGCCGTAGATGTAAGGCTCTCCGTCGATGAATCTTATGATAGGATTGTCGTCGTTCATGAGGTCGCATCCCTTCAGATATCTCAGCCACATGCTTACCTGTGTACTCTTTCCGGTTCCGCTTTTGGCGATGAATGCGTATCCGTATCCGTTCTGTCTTACCAGAGATGCGTGGATGAGGAGAGTCTGCAGTCTGCTGCCGGCAAAGGCGAAGATGAGCATCAGGGCGTTGTTCAGTCCGAAGCAACGCATGTTGTAGTTGCCGTTCAGGGCGCATCGGCAGTCGCTGAAGTCCTTGTTGGTTTGCAGCAGGCAGCAGCTGGCCCCGTTGATGTCCTTGATGATATACTGGTAGCCTCCGTTGTCGAGTCTATCCACGATGGTATCTCCGTTTCCCGTGTCGAAAGCCCTGATTCTCTTGCGCTTATCCTTGGGGTAGGGTTTGAGGGAATCATCTACAAGCAGGCTAAAAAAAAGATGACCCTCCAAAGTGTTGACTCTGAAGGGTTCGAATGAGGTCAGGAGTCGCATGCTGTTGAATGGAGACTCTGCAAAACAGATTCTCACGTTCAACTCTGCGATATTAAAATCATGTGATTCTATCATTTGTTCTTGCGTTGCTTTTTCAGGGCTTTCTTAGCCTTCACTTTCTTTACAGGTTCCTCTATTTCTATAGCTTCATCAGGAGCTACAGACTGGAACTGGAATTGTTTCCTGGTCAGTTTTTTGATCTGGAAAGGAGGAAGTTCGCTCTTCTGCTTCTGGTTGTTTTTCTTCTTCTGGTTGTGCGCATAGCGTGAGTAGAGCTTGTTCCACGCTTTCTCCAGTTTCTTCGGGTCGGTATTATATTCCACCATGCATGTGCGGTGCTGCTCTCCGATGTTTGCCAGATAGTCGCGCAACTGGTATGAGTAGTTCTCTCGGCTTACCAGGAAATGATGCTTGCTGGTAAACCATACAGAGTCTAACTCCTGAATGTCTGTGATATAGACTGTGGAGTCGTTGAAAGAAGAAGCAAATCCAAAGACGTATGCTTTTCTCATCTCGTTTTTAGCCTGTGCTGCAAGCGAGATGAGGAGTGTAGCTGCAATAGCTGTGAGTCCGATTTTTGATAATTTCATTTCTATTCTTAAGTTATTTGATAGCCTACTGACCTTCTTTCTGGATAGCCTACAGACTATCTTTCTGATAGCCTACTGCCCCAGATAGGTCTTCAGCAGTTTATTCTTCGTATTATGTCGGAGTCTGCGTATGGCTTTCTCCTTGATCTGGCGCACTCTCTCACGGGTGAGATTGTATTTTTCGCCTATTTCCTCGAGCGTCATTTCAGGTGACCCGATGCCGAAGAAGGCCCTTACCACCTTTTGCTCTCTATCGTTGAGCAGTTCGATTGCTCTGTCGATTTCTTTGCGTAGCGATTCCTGTACGAGTGCCTTGTCAGCCATCGGCATATCATTGTCGGCAAGTACGTCCAGCAGGCTGTTGTCCTCTCCATCTACGAAAGGAGCATCCATGCTCACGTGTCTGTTGTTGACCTTCATGGCTTCCTCGATTTTGTCTTCAGGCAAGTCTATGCGGTCGGCAATCTCATCTACGCTTGGACGGCGCTCGTGTTCCTGCTCAAACTTGTTGAGCTCACGGTTTATCTTGTTGACGCTTCCCACCTGATTGAGTGGCAGGCGCACGATTCTACTCTGCTCAGCGATGGCTTGCAGAATGCTTTGGCGAATCCACCAAACAGCGTATGAGATGAATTTGAATCCACGTGTTTCATCGAATTTCTCTGCTGCTTTGATGAGTCCAACATTTCCCTCATTAATGAGGTCGGGGAGGCTGAGTCCCTGATTCTGATATTGCTTTGCCACGGAGACAACGAAGCGTAAGTTTGCTCTTGTTAATCTCTCTAAGGCTCGGCGATCACCTTTCTTGATTTTCTGTGCCAATTCCACTTCTTCATCTACCGAGAGTAGTTCTTCATGTCCTATCTCCTGCAGATATTTGTCGAGTGACGCACTTTCACGATTAGTGATTGATTTTGAAATTTTTAGTTGTCTCATGGTAGCCTTATTTTTTAAAAGTTCTGCAAAAATACACTTTTTGTTCGAATTGACAAAAAAAACAGCAAAAAAATAGCAGATATTTTAAGAAATACCTGCTATTTTGTCGTTTTTTATATTTTCAAAACCTTATTCTGACGCCTAATTGGAGAATTTTTTCTGACTAAATGCTTGTTGGAGCTTAAGTTTACTAATTCTCCTTTCTGGGCGACTGGTTTAGTCTTTCTGCAGAGGAACTGCGAAGTAAGCCTTCTTGCCTGTAGGCCACATACCCTGGATGTAGAGTACAGGGTCCTTGCTGGTAGAAGCGCTCTTCACGGCTTTCTGCAGGTCGTCGAGAGAAGTGATATTGTTGTCGTTGATCTTCTGGATGATGAATCCGCGAGAGATTCCGGCTTCCTTCAAGGCTCCGCTGTTCACCTTCATCACCTCTACACCATACTTGATGTTGAGCTGCTCCTTCTGTGAAGCGGTAATCTGGCGGAAGTTGCCACCCAGTACATCGAGGTCGGCTGACTTGATGACAGAGGTTGTGCCCTGAGCATTCTTCAGCGTGATGGTCTTGGTGATAGCCTTCTTGTTGCGCAGATAGGTGATGGTCATCTTGTCGCCAGGGCGCTTGCCGTTGAGCAATTCCTGGAGTTCAGCCATCTTGGTCACCTTCTTGCCATCCACCTTGGTGATTACGTCACCTTCCTTCAGGTCGGCAGCAGCACCATTTCCGTCTTCATCCACCTTGGCGATGTAAACACCCTCGTTGGTTCCGAGGTTCACTTCCTTGCCGTTCTCCTTCTGGTTGTTGATATAGTTGAGCACGTCAGAACCCTGTATGCTGAGCATTACGCGCTGTACGCTTCCATATTTCTTGATGTCATCTACCACCTTGTTCATGATGGATGTAGGGATGGCGAAACCATATCCTGCGTAAGAACCGGTCTGTGAGTAGAGCATAGCGTTGATACCTACGAGTTCGCCCTGGGTGTTGACGAGTGCGCCACCAGAGTTACCTGCGTTGATGGCAGCATCGGTCTGGATGAAGCTCTCTACGCCGTTGGCTCCGAGTGAACGTGCCTTGGCAGAGATGATACCAGCCGTCACAGTATTATTGAGACCGAATGGGTTGCCTACTGCGATGACCCATTCTCCGACTCTTACCTTGTCGCTGTCTGCGATAGGGAGGGTAGGCAGGTTCTTGCCGTCCACCTTGATGAGTGCGAGGTCGGTAGTCTTGTCGGTACCGATGATGCGGGCTGAGTATTCACGGTTGTCGTTGAGTGTGACGGTCAGTTCGTCAGCACCTTCCACCACGTGGTTGTTGGTCACGATATATCCGTCGCTACTGATAATGACTCCCGAACCTGTAGCTTCTTTCTTAGGGGTCTGCACTCTCTGCTTGCGTGTGCCGCCGTTGCCAGGGTTTCCGAAGAAGCCGAATGGGTCGAAGAATCCACCGAATGGATCGTCCTGCACGTCAACGGTTGTTGTCTTGGAGTTCTGTACGTATTTGATGTGAACTACAGCTGGCAGAGCTTTTTCTGCTGCATAAGTGAGATCTACTGGTTGTCCAGCTGGAGCTGAAGTTGTAGCTGGAGCTGCGTTTACTTTCATGAATGCACCGGCTGAGAATGCGAGTGAACCTACGCACAACAGAGCCATCACGTAATTTGTTACCTTTTTCATGTCTATTGCTTTTAATTATTACTTTTCTTTTTTATTACTCTAATTGGTTTGCGGCAGCCTCGTTTTTTTTCAGAAGTCCTTGCGAGGGGATTCTTGATTTCAGAACCTCTGCTTTGGTTTTCTTGTTCCCGGAACTCCTTGTGAGGGGATTCTTGATTTCAGGCAGATTTGACTGTCTTGGAAAAACGGTTGCTTCGTCTAACCGGTTGCAAATATAGGAGCAAAAAATGAGAAAGCAATCATTCCGTATTGTTTTTTATCCCGTTTTAACATTTGAATTTAACACTTTAACGGCTCTTAAATTTGAAAAGCCCTAAATTTACAAATCTTATATACTTTGTAAGAAAAAGTTAGTTGTAAATATGCAACTAAAAAAGATGAATAATTAAATGTATGTTAAACTAAGGATGCTTCTTTTGTTGATTTTAGGGCAATTTTTTGCTGATTATATGGCACATTTGTGCCGTTGTCAGGCAGGTTAATGCCGTTATTATGGCAAGTACTTGTGCTTTTTTCTACATTCCGGGCATTCTCCCTTGATGACAAAGGAAACGGAGTGGGGATAGAATCCTGCTGGTAATTCGAAGCTTGGGATGTGGATGTCTTCCATGCAGAAGGAGCGTTGGCAAGCCTCGCAGTAGAAATGGATATGACCGTCATGATGGTCGCATTTTCCTTCTTCCTCGCAGAGTTCGTAGTTGAGAATACCTCGTCCGTCTTCGAAGGCGTGCACCACGTCGTGTTCGAGGAAGAGGGTGAGCACTCTGAAGATGCTGGATTTGTCCATGGTCAGCATCTTGTGTTCCAGACTGCTGAGGCTCTGGGGGTATTGCTCGCTCGCTAAAGTCTTGAGAACGAGGATGCGGTTGGCTGTAGGTTTGATTCCCTTAGCTTCTAACTTGATGATAATATCTTGCTGCTCCATTTTCTTTTATATTCTAATTTAAAAGTGTACCACTTTAAAGTTGCTTGCAAAGGTATGATTAAATAATGAAATGACCAAATAAAAAGTATAAAATCGGGGAGAATCATCTGTGTAGATCTGTTTTTTTAGTCACGCAGATTTCGCAGATGCGACCTGTCCGGTCGTTGCAGATACCCCCTGAGGTTGGAAAAAGTCCCACAGATTTCACAGATTTACACAGATTTTTTCATCGGAGTTTTTTGTCCCACAGATTTCACAGATTTACACAGATTTTTCTTGGGACGTTTTTTTTTTGTCACGCAGATTTCGCAGATGACGCAGATTTTTTCTCATGGGATTTTTTATTCATCGGATTTCACGGAATTTATTCGGAGGTTGACTGCTGAGACGATTACTCACGGATTTTCGCAGATGCGACCTGTCCGGTCGTTGCAGATACCCCCTGAGATTGGACAAAGAGATTCACCAGAGATTCCATAAAAAATCTGTGTAATATCTGTGAAATCTGTGGGACAAGACCCTCCCACGAAGAAAAATCTGCGTCATCTGCGAAATCTGCGTGACAAAAAAAACAGGAGCATATATAGGGCGCGAGCCATTGGCCAGCGGCCAAAGTTCTGCGAAAATCCGTGAGTAATCCGGCAAGCAAGAATGCCTTCCGATTCCTCCGTGAAATCCGATGAAGAAAAATCATGATGAAGAAAATCTGTGTATATCTGTGAAATCTGTGGGACAAAACCCTTCTCACGAAGAAAAATCTGCGAGAAGAAAAACTCAGCGGAGAAAAAATAAAAAAGCGTACAAGCTTTAAAGACTTGCACGCTTCTTCCATATATTACAAACGTAATTACTTTCTTTATCAAATGAATGCCCGCTTGAAGAAGCAACTTCATTTCTGGAGTTAGCTTATAGAAGCAGCATTCTTTTCATTCAGGATACTTGCTTAAAGCAACATCCTTTCCGTAGGTTCTGATGCACCAGAGGTAAACCCCTTAAGCGCAAGAGCAACCACGACCTTTACTCAAGGCCTCGCCATACATTTCCATGGCGTTCATGTAGTTCTCAAGTAAAGCTTTGAAAGCCTTCTTGATGTTTTCGAAAATTGTCTTCATACTTGTTATCCTTTAATTAATTAATACCGCAGGCTTCTTTCAGCCTGAATCTTTTTACCACTCATGGAGCGGGTAATTACTTACCCATTTCCATTTTGTTGTTTACATTTACAGCTTTAGCAATCATGACTGCTACTACTGCGAGAATCATTACTGTTGTCATCATAATCATTTTCATTTTGCGGAGTCTCCATTTGAGGCTCCAGTTTAACATTATCCTTTTACAATCTCACCTTTTTCGAGTGCAAAGGTAATGCCTATTTTTTGAAAATCTGTCACAATGGCATGACAAAATGATGAAACGAGGACTTTTTTTGACTCATATCAACCAAATCATTTTTCGGCTTGATGTAGGTCAACAGAAAATGAGAAATGAGAAATCCTATAACTCTTTAGCACCTATTCCGTGAGAGACTGCAGCAATCCCTGACAGGCATCCTCCAGGAGAGTGATGACCAGTTCAAAGTCGCTATAGTCGCCATAGTATGGGTCGGGAACGGTAGTATATTGGCGATGATGGGTCAGAAAATCAGCCATGCGAACCACCTTGTCCTTATCCGCCTGACAGGAAGCCATGGACGTGATGGCACGGTAATTGTCGTTGTCCATCACCACGATGGTGTCGAAGCGGTCGAAGTCTGATTTCTTAAACTGGCGGGCGTGACTGTTGAAATCATAACCGTGCTCCGCGCCACATTTTCTCATACGGCTGTCGGGCAATTGTCCTACGTGCCAGTTGCCGATACCGGCAGAATCGATTTCAAACTCGTCGCTCAGTCCCGCTTTCTCTACGAGACTCTTCATGATGCCTTCACCCGCAGGGGAGCGGCAGATATTGCCGAGGCAAATAAATAATACTGTATGTTTACCTTTCTTTATCATTTTGGAGTTTTAATGTTTCTTTTCCGTCTGCAAAGTTAGTATAATACTTTGATATGAGCAAAGTTTTTTTACCAATTTCTTTGTTTTTTCTGAAAAAGTGCTTATCTTTGCAATCGAAACATGATTTTGTTTCGAAAACATGATTTTAATTCAAATTTTATAGCATGACAATAACGCTTAGCATTTTAATCATTACGGTTGCCATGTTTATTTGGGGCAGAGTGAGGGCCGACATCGTAGCTCTTACCGCTCTGGCAGCACTACTTGTATTCGGAATTCTTACTCCTTCAGAAGCCCTGGCAGGTTTCTCGTCGCCCATCGTCGTCATGATGATAGGCCTTTTCGTGGTGGGTGGAGCCATCATGCAGACGGGACTTGCCAAGCTCACGGGCAATAAGCTCATGGCCCTTTCGCGCGGCAACGAAACCATTACCTTCCTGCTGGTGATGCTCGTCACCTCCTTCATCGGAGCCTTCGTGAGCAATACCGGCACCGTGGCGCTCATGATGCCTATCATCGTGAGCTTAGCGGCAGCATCGGGCATGCAGTCGAGCCGTTTCCTCATGCCCCTTGCCTTTGCGGGCAGTCTCGGAGGAATGCTCACACTCATCGGTACGCCGCCCAACCTGGTCATCGACGAGGTACTCACGGAAGCCGGATATCAGCCGCTCGCTTTCTTCTCCTTCTTCCCCGTGGGTCTCATCGTCATCGCCATCGGCATCATTGTGCTCATGCCTCTCAGCAAGATTTTCCTCAGCAAAAAGCAGAACGGAAAGAAGAGGGACAAGGCGAAATCGCTCGACGACCTGGTGGACGAATACCAGCTGCTCGACAATCTGCATCGCTACATCGTGCCCAGTAAGCGCTATGGGGCGGCAGATGAAAATGGCGGGGTGATGGACATCGTGGGCAAGACGCTCAAGGACCTCAGCATACAGAAGAAATACGGGGTGAGCATCATCGAAATCAGAAACGAGAAGAAGTCGAAACTCGGACTCGTCAAGGATGTCAACCAGAACATGGCGAAGAGCAGCAGCACGATTTCCGTACACGATATCCTCTATATTCTGGGCGATGAGGAGAAGATAGAAAAGTTTGCCCACGACTATGGATTGAGAAAAATGAAGGACGTGAAAATCGACTTCTATGACCTCGGACTCACGGAGATAGTCGTGATGCCTACCTCCAATTTCGCAGGCCTGCGCATCGGAGAAGCCAATCTGCGTAAACGCTTCGGTATCAACGTGCTGGGTGTGAAGCGAGGAGAGGAATATATCACGGATAATCTGATAGCTGCCAAACTGCATGTGGGCGATATGCTTCTGGTGCAGGGCGAGTGGACCAATCTGGCTCATCTCACTTCGGATACTTCCAACTGGGTGGTGCTCGACCAGCCTGAGAAGACTGCCGACAAGGTGCTGCTCGACTATAAGGCTCCTGTGGCTGCAGCCATCATGCTGCTCATGGTGGCGATGATGGTGTTTGATTTCATCCCTGTGGCTCCGGTTACGGCGGTCATCATAGCCGGTCTGCTCACGGTCTTTGCAGGCTGTTTCCGTAATGTGGAGGCGGCTTACAAGACCATCAACTGGGAGAGTATCGTGCTGATAGCGGCGATGATGCCGATGTCCACGGCGCTGGAGAAGACGGGAGCCTCGGCGCTGGTTTCGCAGACATTAGTGGCCAGTTTAGGGGCGCTTGGACCTACGGCTCTCTTGGCAGGCATCTATTTCACCACCTCTCTGATGACGATGTTTATCAGCAATACCGCCACGGCCGTGCTGATGGCTCCTATCGCCTTGGTGGCAGCCCAGCAGGTGGGTGTGAGTCCTTATTCCTTCCTCTTTGCGGTCACCTTGGGAGCCAGCATGTGCTTTGCCTCTCCATTCTCCACGCCGCCTAATGCGCTGGTGATGAAGGCGGGTGGCTACTCGTTTATGGACTATGTGAAGGTGGGTCTGCCTCTGCAGATTATCATCGGCGTGGTGATGACTTTCGTCCTGCCGCTGCTGTTTCCTTATTAACTGGATATACTTTAAAATAGAACTGGAATATGAATAAGATTACGATGTTGGGAACGGGCAACGCTACGGTTACCCAGATTTATAATACCTGTTTTGTGCTGGCTACTGATACCACCCGTCTGCTGGTGGATGCTGGTGGTGGAAATGGCATTCTCTCGCAACTGAAGAAGGTGGATTTTCCGATTTCCGAGGTGCATCATCTCTTCGTCACTCATGCCCATACCGACCATGTATTAGGTATCATCTGGGTGATTCGCATGGTGGCCCAATGCAAGGGATATGAGGGACAGTTGCACGTCTATGGTCATGACAAGGTGATGAGGGTGATACGCACGATCATCGACATGATATTGGCTAAGAAGCAGTTGCAGAAGGTGGAGGAACGTGTGGTGTTTCATCTGCTTGAGGATGGCGATGCGTTCGAAGTGGGGGATATGAAGTTGACCTGCTTTGACATTCATTCTACCAAGGAAAAGCAGTTTGGTTTCCGGGCGGAATTGCCGGTGGAAGGTGTGGGTTCTGATGGCTCTCGGGAGGTGGAAAGCAAACCTATGGTATTGGCTTGTCTGGGTGATGAGCCTTACAATCCGCTCAACCGCAGTTATATCGAGGGGGCAGACTGGATGATGTGTGAGGCATTCTGTCTGTATGCCGACCGGGATACGTTCAAGCCTTACGAGAAGTGTCATAGTACGGCGCTGGATGCGGGCAAGTTGGCGGCTGAGTTGGGCGTGAAGAATCTCATTCTTTATCATACGGAGGAGAAGACGCTTGCCTCTCGCAAGGAGAAATATTCCCTGGAGGCTGCTGAGTTTTTCAAGGGCAGGATTGTGGTGCCTGATGACTTGGAGGTAATCGAGTTATAGTTTTTCTTTGTGTGAGGGTTTTTGTCCCACAGATTTCACAGATATACACAGATTCTGGACTTGTTCGGTCTTTGGAAAAAAACACGCAGATTTCGCAGATGACGCAGTTTTTTTTGTTTGGATATTTGGGGAATTTTCCTTTCGATTATGGCAAGAATGAATCTGTGTAAATCTGTGGAATCTGTGGGACTTTTGAATTAATGGGGTTATTCAACAGAATCCGGTAGGAAAATCTCGGTTACTTCCCGCTCTCCGAAATCTATCAGGGCGTTGAAGAGACTCACTTTTTCTGCCTTTTTTAATACGCTTCTCCCTGCTCTATTTCTTCCTGCGTGATGCGCTTGCGGTCGATGGCACGCCAGGCGAAGACTATGTAGGCGAGCACGAACGGGATGAGGAGGGAAACTATCGCCATGGTGCGGAGCGTGAACTCGCTGCTGCAACTGTTGGCGAGGGTGAGCGAACTCTGAAGGTCGATGTTCGACGGATAGTAGGCGGTGTGGTTCCAGCCGGCTATCAGCAGCAGAACCAGCACGGTGAGCACGGTTCCGATGCCTGTAAACCAGATTCCCTTTCTATACTGCACGCTTCTCGATGACTTGTAAATGCCGAAGAGTACGAGCACTATTCCTATTAATAATAGGGCTGATAGGATTGGCATCTCCAGGAGATTGTGAAGATACTTCATGCTCTCTATCGTAATGCCGGAAGAAGTGCTGAATCCATCCTTTATCATCAATCTGATGAGGAATGGCAGGAAGAACAATAGGAAGAGCAGGGCATTCCATGGCAACTGGCGGGTGCAGCGCTCCTGAATCTGCTGGTGCTCGATGTTGTTCTTGATGTAGAGCATGCCCAGGATGCGGGCTAACATCAGTACGGCAAGTCCCAGCACCACATTCCATGGGTCGAGTAGGGCATCAAGACCATGACTGGCGTTTGCCCAACGGCTGATAACGGGTTGCAGACTGTTGGTAATATTGCCCTTGTCTATCAGAAAATTGCTGCCGTTGAAGAAGGTGGCTACGGCGCCGCCAAGAAGCAGCGGACCCACGATGCCATTGATGATGAGGCAGATTTGAAAGGTCTTTGGTCCAAGAAAATTACCTATCTTGTTCTGGAATTCATAGCTCACGGCTTGAATCACAAACGAGAACAGGATGATCATCCACAGCCAGTAGGCTCCGCCGAAACTGGTGCTGTAGAACAATGGGAACGAGGCGAAGAAGGCTCCGCCGAAGGTGACGAGCGTGGTGAAGGTGAACTCCCACTTTCGCCCCGTAGAGTTGATGATGAGGCGACGCTCTTCTTCTGTTTTTCCCAAACAGAAAATCAAGGTGTTGGCTCCCTGTACAAACATGAGAAACACCAGCAGGGCTCCTAATAATGATACGAGGAACCACCAGTATGATTGCAAAAATTCGTATGTCATAATACTTTCGGGTTTTGTTGTTTACTGAAAAACTATCCTATGATTCTTTTCGAAATCTTTCTGTAAAACATTGATTATCAGAGAGATTATTCATATTCCGGGCCTTTCTTAATCTGCTTCACCAGAATGCTGATTTCCACAGCGAGCATGGTGGTGAAGAGTGCCAGGAAGATGAAGAAGGTGGTGGCCACGCTGTCTGCCTCGATGTCGGAGATGGCGGCGCTTACTGGCAGCAGGTCTTGGATGGTCCAAGGTTGGCGACCGATTTCTGCTACTATCCAGCCCGATTCTGAGGCGATGTAAGCCAGAGGAATCATGATGATGGCGGAAATGAGGAACCATCGGTATTGGGCGATTTCCTTCTTATAGACCAAGAATAGGCTGAGGGCGAAGAAGAGGATGAGCAGGCAGCCTACTCCCACCATCAGGCGGAAGGCGTAGAAGCAGATTGGGATGCTCGGCACCAGTTCCTTGGCGTCCTTGATGTAACCATATCCGAAGTATTTCATATTTTCCTTTAAGATAGGGAGCTGGTCTTGCGCCTTGGTTTCGCGATAGGTTTTCAGGGCAACAATCGCCTTCTTGCCCCGGGCTATCTTTTCCTGCACGGATGGTTCCCGGGTGCCATCCTCGTGGGTGTAACCCTTGAGGATATCGTTCACGCCTGGCACGTAGCCGTCGGCTGTGCGGGTGGCTAAGAACGAGAGCATGTTGGGGATGGCGATGCGCATGGCTGGCTCCTGCTCGTTTTCGTAATCGGGCTGCCGGAAGGGATGAACGGCTGCTATCGCCGTAAGGCTCTCACCCTTTCCACCATTATATAATGCTTCCATCGCAGCCAGTTTCATCGGCTGCACCTGTGCCACCCGATAGGCGGAATTGTCGCCGGTCATCGCAGCCAGCAGGGTGGCGATGAGTCCTACTCCGGCACCCATCTTGATGCTCGCCTTCGCAAGTTGGGTTTCTCTCTTCTTCAGGAGATACCAGCAGCTTACGGCTACCACGAAGGTGGCTCCGATGATCCAGGATGAGGTGACGGTATGGGTGAACTTGTTGATGGCGAATGGCGAGAGTGCCACATCCAGGAACGAGGTCATCTCGAAGCGCATGGTGTCGGGATTGAATTCCTGTCCCACCGGATATTGCATCCAGGCGTTGGCTACGAGAATCCACCAGGCAGAAATGGTGGCTCCAAGTCCCGTGAGCCAGGTGGAGGCAAGGTGGAAGCCCCGGCTCACCTTATCCCAGCCGAAGAACATTACGGCTACGAAGGTGCTCTCCATGAAGAATGCCAGGATGCCTTCGATGGCTAGGGGAGCGCCGAACACGTCGCCCACGAACCAGGAGTAGTTGCTCCAGTTGGTGCCGAATTCAAATTCCAGGATGATGCCTGTGGCAACACCCATGGCGAAGTTCACGCCAAAGAGTTTTTGCCAGAAACGGGTTACGTGCTTCCAGAACGGCTTGTTGGTGCGGTAGTAACATGTTTCGGCGATGCCCATGATTACTGCCAGTCCCAGGGTGAGCGGCACGAACAGCCAATGGTAGATGGCCGTGAGTGCGAATTGCGCCCTCGACCAGTCGATGGTGGCTGATGTAATGTCTAATAATAGATTTGTCATCATAGTTGAACGGTTTTAAAATTGTTATTATATCATGTTTTTGTATTTCTTCTGATAATATAGGATTGAAATTCAGAGTCTTATCTGTTCAGAATTTCCTTGGATACGAAGCCAGCCTTGTCTCCGTTTTTTGCATTACTGTTAATATAATTCGGAAAGAAGAAGAGCTTGAGCACCAGGAAGATGATGGCAAGCTTGATGAGGATGATGGTCCAGAGCGTCTTGCCCAAGGTCATCGTCCTGAAGCCATCATAATAGAGATGGAATATTTGGGATAGAAGTCCTTGCTTCATCGGCTTTACATCCATTTTCATCAGATTTTCATTCTTTTCCTTCTTCATACTTACTACTTCTTTTAAAAATCTGCAGTAAATCTACAATAAAATTATGTAACTACCAAATATTTTCTTGAAAAAGTTACAAAAAGGTTATTTTTTGGTGTCTCATAAAGGGGTGTTTTAAAGAGAAAACTGTATCTTTGCATCAGAATTTATTATCTTTGCATTATCTAAGCATAAGAAAGGCATTATCTAAGCATAAGAAATTGCAGAAAATGATGCTTTAGAAAATGCATCTGAAAAATAGAATCATCTTAATCTGAATGAATCAGAAGATATTATGAACATAGAATCAATTAGAGAGTATTGTCTCTCACTTCCCCTCGTAACCGAGGATTTTCCTTTTGATGAGCAGACCTTGGCGTTTCGAATCTTCGACAAGATCTTTGCCTGTGTTGACCTGGAGCGCCCGGAATGGGTTACGATGAAATGTAATGCCGATTATGCCCTCGAACTTCGGGAGGAGCATTCCGAGATAGAAGGTGCCTGGCATTGGAACAAGAAGTACTGGAACCAGGTAAACCTTTATGGCACGCTGGAAGATGATTTCATCCTGTCCCTGATTCGTCATAGCTATTCCGAAGTGGTGAAGAAGCTCAAGAAACAGGAAAAGCTTGAGCATCCTGAAATCATGGAAGTGAAGGAATAGGGAAAATTATTCATTTTTTCTGTAGTTTGGGTAATGCGTGTTTTCGGGAATCTTCGTATCTTTGCACTCGGAAATCATAATTAAAACTATAAGAAAATGTATATTGAGAAAATAAAGTCGCCAGCCGACTTGAAGAAGCTGGATTTGAAGG
>OBRT01000284.1_pt1 | contig 14362 bp, 15 predicted proteins | sample 1494891 | NCBI WGS metagenome assembly OBRT01 (sample SAMEA3360688, study PRJEB22359) | human gut metagenome | biome: ENVO:urban biome; feature: ENVO:human-associated habitat; material: ENVO:feces | place: Bangladesh | collected 2011 | reverse complement strand
GGAAAATATTTAAATCTATGTATCTCATTGAATATTAACGAAATAAATGATAGTCTGGAAATTTTAACCGGACACTAGTGATGAAACAACTCTTTATGGCCCCTTGGAAGTAAGAAACTTTCTGACGGAACGTTTCTTACTTTCATTTTTTAATACCGACTCTCTTTATTCGGATAAACACACATCAATTTTTACATGATATCTATCGCCCTAACTGCTACAGTTTTGAAATGAAAGGACAACAGGTGGTTAGTTTTATCTTCATATTAATGTCTAAAGTATAGAATATTTTCGTACTTTTGCAAAGATAATAAGGAGATGGTCATGGATAATAAAGCAGCGACATTAGAATTAGGAACCAAACCTGTTGGCGCTCTACTGATGCAATACGCCATGCCGGCCGTGATTGCCATGACGGCATCATCGCTATACAATATGATAGATCGCATTTTCATCGGTCAGGTGGTGGGTCCGTTGGCAATTTCAGGATTAGCTATTACCTTTCCGCTCATGAACTTGTCTGCTGCTTTTGGTGCTGCTATCGGTGTGGGATCGTCTACTGCTATTTCTGTGAAGTTGGGACAGAAGGACTACGATATTGCTGAGAATGTATTGGGCAACTCGGTTACATTAAATATTATCATAGGACTTGCCTTCGGAATTATCTGCTTAATCTTTTTAGATCCCATCATTTTATTTTTCGGAGCCAGTGAAAACACCTTGCCTTATGCACGAGACTATATGGTAGTTATCTTAATTGGTAACATCATAACTCACATGTATTTTGGCATGAACAACGTGCTGCGTGCTGCCAGCAAACCCAACCAAGCCATGTACGCCACCATGTTTACGGTGGTCATGAATGCTATTTTGGACGCAATCTTCATTCTTTGGTGGGGCTGGGGCATTCGAGGAGCCGCTTTTGCAACGATTATTTCACAAGCCATGGCATTGGTTTGGCAGCTCAAGTTGTTTAGCAACCCCAATGAGTTGTTACATCTAAAAAGAGGTATCTATCGCCTCAAAGCGGATTTGGTGAAAAATATCATCGGCATTGGCATCTCTCCTTTTCTGATGAACGCTTGCGCTTGTATCATTGTTATCTTCATGAACAATCAGTTTGTGCGCTATGGAGGTGACATGGCAGTAGGAGCTTATGGTATCGCCAATAGTATCGGCGTGGTTTTCGTCATGTTCGTCATGGGCATCAATCAAGGAATGCAGCCTATTGCAGGTTACAATTACGGTGCCATGCAGTTGGATCGGGTGATGAGGGTTTTAGAGTTATCCATTATAGCTGCCACGGTTATCATGACCGTTGGTTGGGCTATCGCCATGTTTCTGCCCTATTACTGCGTGCGTCTCTTTACAAACGACCCGACACTCATTGCGATGTCTATCAAAGGTACACGCATTGACCTGCTGATGTTTCCTGTTGTCGGGGCACAGATGGTTATTACTAACTTTTTTCAGTGTATTGGAAAAGTAAAAATTAGCATTTTCCTGTCATTATCCCGACAGCTACTTTTCTTGTTACCTCTGCTGGCTATCCTACCTCCCATCTTTGGAATAGACGGCGTATGGGGCGCTCTGCCTGCATCAGATCTTGTGGCTGTGATTGTAGCAGTGATAATGATGACGATTTATACGAAGAAATTCAAAATACAACATAAAGAATCTATCAATGGGAAGCGATGAAAAGATAATCATTAACGTTGGACGCCAAGTGGGCAGTGGTGGACGTATTATCGCCAAACTTCTGGCCGATGAGTTTGGATGTCAGTTCTATGACAAAGAGATACTCAATTTAGCTGCTAAAGAAAGTGGGTTCAGTGAGAAGTTTTTTGAGCAGAATGATGAACAACGAGGATTTATTCAAACCTTATTTAGCATGCACGCTCCTCTCATCAGTGATAATAATTTTTACAATAATAAATTCTCACAAGATGGCTTGTTTCAGTTTCAAAGCGAAGCCATTACTAAGGCTGCCAATGAAGGCAGTTGTGTTTTTGTGGGACGAGCTGCCGACTATGTGCTGCGAACTTATCCAAACGTGGTAAACATCTTCATCACTGCCAACATGAAAGACCGCATCAAATTAGTTTGCCAACGATTAGGCTGTGATGAAAAGGATGCCAAGAAGTTGATTATCGACAAAGAAAGTGAGCGCGCCTCTTATTACAATTACTACACTGGAAAGAAGTGGGGACACAGTTGTAGCTACGACCTCTGCATCAACTCAAGCTACATGGGATTGGAGAAAACAGCAAAATTCATAGGAGACTATATCCGAATGCGGTTTGGATATAACTCTAAAGAAAGGTAAGGCGTAAATGAAAAGAATTGGTATCATCAGTGACACGCACGCCTATTGGGACGACAAGTACGAGAAGTATTTTGCCGAATGTGATGAGATATGGCATGCTGGCGACATTGGCTCATTGGAGGTGGCACAAAAATTGGCTGCCATCAAGCCGTTAAGGGCTGTTTGTGGCAACTGTGACGGTGGTGACTTACGACGGATGTACCGTGACAAACTGCGTTTCAAATGCGAAGATGTGGATGTATTGCTGACGCACATCGGCGGCTATCCCGGTAATTACGCCCCACAAATACGCAGCTTGCTTTTTGCTTCGCCACCTCAATTATTCGTTTGTGGACACTCGCATATCCTGAAAGTGCAATACGACAAAACGCTCAACTTGCTGCACATCAATCCCGGTGCGGCAGGCTTACAAGGCTGGCATCGTGAAAGAACGCTGATAAGATTGACCATAAAAGGCAATAAATTCACCGATTGTGAAGTTATTACATTAAGTGATAAGAACAATATTCCATGATGCACAGATGAAAAAAGCACATACTTATTTATTTCAATTTATTGTACTGACAGGCGTGTATTATGGTATACAACTCCTGTTCAATAGAGATGGTGAAAAAGAATGGCAAGATCTGATGATTGGGAGTGCCTTGTTCGGAATGACCATGATGTTGCTCAACATCTATTCTGACTACAAAGAACAGAAAAAACGAAAGGAAAAGAATCAGGAATATTTGGAAACTTACGATAAAGTCGTTAAAGACAAAGAGCATAAAAAACAACAAGAAATATGAAAACATACTTAGTTACAGGAGCCGCAGGCTTCATCGGAGCCAACTTCATCAAGTATTTGCTTGACAAAAAGTACAAGAACGAAGACATCAAGGTGATTATACTGGATGCGCTGACCTACGCTGGCAATCTCGGTACTATCAAGAATAACATTGACAACAAACGTTGTTTCTTCGTGAAAGGTGACATCAGAGATAAGGATTTGGCAGACAAGTTGTTTGCTGAACACGATATAGACTTTGTCGTAAACTTTGCGGCAGAGAGTCATGTGGACCGCAGCATCGAGGACCCACAATTGTTTCTTTCGGTGAATATACTTGGCACTCAAAACCTCATGGACGCTGCCCGAAGGGCTTGGGTCACGGGCAAAGACGAACAAGGTTATCCCACTTGGAAAGCTGGCAAACGCTATCATCAGGTTTCTACCGACGAGGTATATGGCTCATTGGGCGCAGAAGGATACTTTACAGAACAAACGCCGCTGTGTCCGCACAGCCCTTATAGCGCGTCAAAGACCAGTGCCGACATGATTGTCATGGCTTATCGCGACACCTATCGTATGCCCGTGAGCATCACACGATGCTCTAACAACTACGGTCCTTATCACTTTCCAGAGAAGCTGATACCGCTCATTATCAAAAATATCCTTGAGGGTAAGCAACTTCCTGTATATGGAAAAGGCGACAATGTGCGCGACTGGCTCTATGTAGAAGACCACTGCAAAGCCATTGACATGGTGGTACGAGAGGGTAAAGAAGGCGAGGTGTACAATGTAGGTGGCCATAACGAGATGAAGAACATCGACATTGTGAAGCTCACTATCAAGACCATTCACGACATGATGCAGCAGGATAAAGACCTGAGAAAGGTGCTGAAGAAGCAAGAAGTGGATGAACAAGGCAACATTAAGATTGATTGGATTAACGACAACTTGATTACTTTTGTTGCTGATAGATTGGGACACGACCAGCGTTACGCTATTGATCCTACAAAGATAAAGAACGATTTGGGGTGGTATCCTGAAACTATGTTTGCCGATGGAATCGTGAAAACCATCAAATGGAACCTACAACATCAGGATTGGATCAACGAGGTAACCTCTGGAGACTACCAAAAATACTACGAACAAATGTACGGTAACCGATAAGAAACACGAGCAGTTGGAAGCGAAAATCATTGACTTAGTTAAGATCGTTGACCCCAGAGGAAACCTAACCGTTGCCGAAGGTTGCAAGGATGTGCCCTTTGATGTGAAGCGGGTGTACTGGGTGTACGACGTGCCAGCAGGCGAAAGTCGTGGTGGACATGCCCACAAAAAATGCCAAGAGTTCATCATCGCTCTCAGTGGCAGCTTCCATGTAACGCTCGACAACGGCAAGGAAAAGACTTCTATACTGCTAAACCACCCTTATCAAGGCCTGTTTGTCGATACTGATACATGGCGGACGTTAGATGACTTCTCGTCGGGAGCTGTATGTTTGGTATTGGCTTCTGAGACCTTTGACGAAGCTGATTATATAAGAGAATATGACGCTTTCTTGGAATACATCAAGCAAAGGTAAGCATGTTTGACATTCGTAGATACACCAAAGCCGATGAAGAACAATGGAACGGCTATGCGGAAAAGGCAAAAAATGCCACGTTCTTGTTCGACAGAAGCTACATGAACTACCACGAAGACAGGTTCAATGACTATTCGTTGATGTTCTATAAAAACGAGAAGCTGTATGCCATGCTGCCCGCCCATCGTGTTGACGACACCCTGTATTCGCATTTTGGACTGACTTACGGTGGTCTCATCATGGATCAACAAGTGAGGACCGCCGACATCCTCGTGCTGTTTGAAGAACTCAACCAACACCTTCGCAATCATGGATTCAAGCGAGTGGTGTACCGTCCCACGCCTTCTATCTATCACTTGACACCTGCCGAAGAGGATTTGTACGCACTCTTCAAAGTCTGCAACGCCCAATTAGTGGCACGAAGCATTTCTTCTGTCATTGATTTGACGCATCCGTTGAAATGGAGTGAGAACCGCAGACGAGGGGTCAAGCAATGCATGAAAAATGACATCGAAATCAAACTTAGCAACGATTTTGCTGCCTTTTGGAAGGTTTTGGATGACAATTTAATGAATAAATACGGTGCGAAACCCGTTCATAGCTTGCAGGAAATAGAACTGTTGCACCAGCGTTTCCCCTATCACATCCTGTTGTATGTGGCATGCAAAGATAACATGGTATTAGGAGGAACGGTTCTATATCTCACTCCCAACGTGGTGCACACGCAATACATCTCGGCATCGCCCGAAGGAAAGCAACTACGTGTGATCGACGGCTTGTTCCATTTCTTACTCCATCAATCGTGGGACAAACAACAATATTTTGATTTTGGCACGTCTACTCTGCAAGAAGGGCACCTGCTCAACGCCTCACTCATTCATCAAAAAGAGGGATTTGGCGGTCGTGCTATATGTTATGACACTTATCAATGGGATGTATGATACCCTATTTATCTTTACAACGAGTAACCAATGAACACTTGGCAGAGATACAACAAACTGTCAATAAAGTAATTGAGAGTGGTTGGTATCTGCAAGGACAGGCGGTACAAGCGTTTGAAAAACAATATGCCGAATACATTGGCACGCAACATTGCGTGAGTTGCGCCAACGGACTGGATGCGCTCACCCTCATACTCAGAGCTTACATGGAGCTGGGTGAGATGCATGAAGGCGATGAAATCATCGTTCCATCCAACACCTACATCGCCACCATCCTATCGATTACTGCCAACCATCTGGTACCCGTACTGGTGGAACCGCGCATAGACACCCTTGAAATTGACGACAACTTGATAGAGCAGGCCATTACCGATCGCACTCGTGGCATTATGCTGGTACACCTCTATGGACGTTGTGCATACACAGAAAAGATAGGTCAGCTCTGTCAAAAACATCGCCTGAAACTGCTGGAAGACAACGCACAGGCACACGGATGTCGCTACAATGGCAACCAACGCACAGGGTCGTTAGGTGATGCCGCGGCTCACAGCTTTTACCCCAGTAAGAACTTGGGCGCATTGGGTGATGCCGGAGCCGTGACAACCTCTGACGCTAAACTGGCAAACGTCATCAGAGCGCTGGGCAATTACGGCTCATCACGAAAATATGTCTTTGACTATAAAGGAAGAAACAGCAGAATGGACGAGCTGCAGGCCGCCGTATTGAGCGTAAAACTCAAGTATCTGGATGAGGAAAACGCAAGAAGACAAGAGATAGCCCACTACTATCTCACGCACATTCACAACGCAGAAATCACGCTTCCTTCACACGATTCAACCGGAAACGTGTGGCATGTGTTCCCCGTGCTGACACAACATCCAGACGAACTGCAAGGACACTTAAACAGCATGGGCATACAAACCAATATCCACTACCCCGTACCTCCACACAAACAGCAGGCATACAAGGAATGGAACGACCGCTCCTACCCTATTTCCGAAAAGATTCATCACCACGAAGTGAGTATTCCGTTGAACCAAACGCTCACGAATGATGAGGTAAAAACCATTGTCAACGCACTGAACACATATCATCTGAGGAAATAATGGATAGGTCCAAGGCCGCCAATTGGCACGGGGTAGTACCAATCATCGAATCAATCATACCACCAAACTTAACTACCCGCAATAAACATAGAACGTGCCTTCCCGCTATTTTTTATGCTAAAATAACAAAACACTTTGTCATATCATAAAATAATTGTATTTTTACAGCACAATTGTAAAACGATATGAAAAAAGGTTTTTTGGCTCTTTTTCTTGTAGCCTTTGTTGCTACAACCTGTTGGGGGCAACGCACTTTCAAGCCCAAATTCGAACGCCAACCATGGGATACATACGTGGGAGTGAAAGGTGGCGCCATCTATTCTAATCTGACAGCTTTGCGTGGTGAAGCCAAAATCACCGGGATGGGAGGAATATATACCGAATCTTTCCTTACCAAGTCGTTCGCCATCCAAACCGAGTTGACCTTTTCTCATCACGGCAGCCACAATGCCATCTCCTTAGCTTCACCAGAGGCAGGGGCCACATTCGACTATCGATTGAACTATATCAATACCGACATTTTATTCAAGCAATACATCGCAGACAGACTGGGACTATACACCGGTATTCATACAGCATACGCCATCACGATGGAATGCAACGGAAAAAGCATCAAAAAAGAATTGTACAGGAGTGACGTGACTATCCCCGTGGGACTCTGTTTCGTATGGCACAACGTGAGTTTGGATGCCCGTTACCAATATCCTTTCAGAAAACTTGCCAAGACTGACAAAGCAAAGGCCATCATGGGAAACAGCAGAAACTCCTCCATCATCCTCACGCTTGGCTACAGGTTCAGGGTTTTCTGATGACAATTTTCAAGCGTTGCCTGCTTGCCTGCACGCACACACCTATTCTTCTAAGCGCAGATGAGGCAAGGAAAGATGGTACCTCACGGCCAAAAATCGGATGGCACACACAATTAAGAACGAAGTAACCACCGTGACACCCAGATCCACGCCCAACCGAATGAGAACCCAATAGGCAATTCCGCTTACGATACTGGCCATGGCATAAATCTCTTTGTGAAAGATAATGGGGACGTTATTCAGCAACACATCGCGTATCACGCCTCCGGCCGAACCTGTGATACACCCCATGATGATAGCTACCCAAAAAGGGAAATCATAGGCCAAAGACTTCTGGATGCCGGCAATGGTAAACAAGGCCAAGCCCAATGTATCGAAAACGAACCAGGTATTATCCAACCGCCTCAAAAACTTTGAAAAAACAATGACGAACAGTTGAGCCAATACCGTACAAATGATGTAAATGCTCGACGTCATCCAAAACGGCGTTACCCCAATCATGACATCACGAATGGTTCCGCCACCGATGGCAACGGCGATACCACAAACAAACCCACCGAACCAATCAAAATTCTTGGCTGCAGCGTGTCGAATGCCAGATATCGCAAAAGCAAACGTCCCAACAAACTCTATGATCTGCTGTATGGAATGGACTATTTCAGGATTCTCGTAGGACATATTCTATTAAAACGCACCTAAAAGCAATTATTTTTATACTCGTCAAAAAGGGCAGCTGCCATCTCTTGCGCACCCATCAACAATTCACTACGTTTTGTGCAGCTCCTTCCAGGAAGCACTTCACGTTGTCCAAAGCAATGTTCATCAGTCTGCTGCGCGCTTCAACGGTAGCCCATGCAATATGAGGAGTGATGAAGGCATTGGGTTGTTTCAGCAATGGATTGTCGGCAGCGGGTGGTTCCGAGCACATTACATCAGATCCGTAGGCAGCCAACTGGCCACTTTCCAAGGCTGCGGCAACATCAGCTTCGTTAACCAAGGGGCCTCTTCCGGTATTGATCAAGATGGCGCCATGCTTCATTTTGCGTAAGTTATCGGCCTTGATGAGTTCACGCGTGCGCTCTGACAAAGGGCAATGTAAAGACAGGATGTCACTCACCGAGAACAAGCCGTCAAGGGTTGTCTTCTGGATGCCCGATGGAAGATCAACCGAATTCTTACTAGTATAGGCATATACCTCCATGCCAAACTCACGAGCGATGCGTGCGACTTTCATCCCGATGTTACCCAATCCGACAATTCCCATCGTCTTTCCGGCCAATTCAAGCAAAGGCGTGTCCCAGTAACAGAAATCACTACGCTTTGACCACTGCCCCTCGCGTGTTTGCTGGGCATAATGCTCTACCCGATTCGTGATGGTAAAAATGCTGGCAAAAACCATCTGAGCCACACTATATGTACTATACGATGGAATGTTGCACACCGTCACGCCATGCTCTTGAGCAGCCTTCACATCAATGTGGTTGAAGCCTGTTGCCAACACACCGATATATTTCAGCTTGGGCAATTGCGCAATGATGTCGGCCTTCATGGACACCTTGTTCACTAAAACAATCTGCGCATCCTTCGCACGTTCTACAACTTCTTCGGCTTTCGTACGTTCGTAAACGGTGAGACTTCCCAGCTCTTTGAATCCATCCCACGACAAATCACCGGGATTGGCACAATGACCGTCCAGAACAACAATGTTAACAGAGGGTTTCTTCTCGTTTGTTTCCATAAACATTCTCCTTTCTATGATTCATTTTGCGACGTGGAAGTCTCGTCATAACGCGATCCCCAGCACTGACGCATCCATTGATATAATTTTTCTTCAGCCGCGCTATGCTGCGCATGCCACATACGCCTGTCCTTCACAGCATCAGGCAGATACTGTTGTTCAACAAAGTGTCCGGGATAATCATGACTGTACAAATAGCCGTCATGATAGCCCAATTGCTTCATCAACTGTGTGGGCGCATTGCGCAAGTGCAGGGGAACCGGTAAATTACCCGTCTCCTTGACCAACGCCAGTGCGGCATCGATTCCCAAATAACTGGAATTGCTCTTCGGACTGGCAGCCAAATACACAGCCGCTTCGGCCAGCGGTATTCGCCCTTCGGGCCATCCCAACTTCATGACAGCGTCAAAAGCTGCATTGGCCAGCAGCAGCGCATTGGGATTGGCCAGTCCCACATCTTCGGCCGCACTGATGACCAGTCGGCGGGCAATAAATTGTGGATCCTCGCCACCTTCTATCATCCTCGCCATCCAATAGAGCGCCGCATCAGGGTCGCTGCCGCGGATACTCTTGATGAAGGCCGAAATGATGTCATAGTGCATCTCGCCGCCTTTGTCGTAAGCCAGTGGGTTTTGTTGCAGCTGAGTCTCAACCAATTCGTCGGTAATGACCACCTCTTCGGTAGCCGAAGCACCAATGACTAAATCCAAGATATTGAGTAATTTACGGGCATCGCCCCCACTATATCGCAAAATGGCACCCGTTTCTTTCAAAGTGATGTGACGCTGTTTGAGTTCTATGTCCTCATGAATGGCGCGATGAAGCAGTTCCAAGAGATCATCTTTTTCCAAAGACTTAAGCACATACAACTGACACCTTGACAACAAGGGGCGGATGACCTCGAATGAGGGATTCTCCGTGGTGGCTCCGATAAGCGTGACAACGCCTTTTTCGACCGCTCCCAACAGCGAGTCTTGCTGCGACTTGCTGAACCGGTGAATCTCGTCGATGAACAAAATAGGCGAAGCCGAATTGAAAAAACTGCTGTTCTTAGCCCGCTCAATCACCTCGCGTACATCTTTCACCCCGCTGGTGACAGCACTTAACGTATAGAACGGCGTTTGCAACATGTTGGCTATGATCTGAGCCAAGGTGGTTTTTCCCACGCCCGGCGGCCCCCACAAGATGAAAGAAGAAATCCTGCCAGCCTCAATCATCTTGCGCAACACGGCACCCTCTCCTACCAAATGCTGCTGCCCCACATATTCGTTGAGCGTACGAGGACGCATTCTTTCTGCTAAAGGTTCACTCATAATCCATTGTCAACAAACACACATGCTCGAAAATCGTCCTTATGCTGCGAATTCAAAGCGCTCTGTGTACATGCAAAGATAATAAAAGTTTCGTGAACCACAGGTGTACATGCTGTTTTTTTACATCTATTCCATCCGCCCTAAGCGCGTTTCTATGTGGGAGGAACAAATGGCTGCTTGCATTGGCAAGTCATCGCACTATCCACCTGTCACGCTCCGGCTTTATGTCCGAATAAATGACAAAAAAAGAGCACTTGTAAATTTGTAAAATAGAAAAAAATAATAGGTAAATGAGGAGTATCACACCCTCATTGGAGAACGGAAATGGCAATGTCTGGACAAACACTATGAGTTAAGCAGTCAAAAAGCATGCTTTTGCAACATAATAAGCATGTAATTGGACACGAAGAGCATAGCAATAACAGCGTTAAAAGCATGCTTTTACCAGGAAAGGTTAAGGAAAACAGGCGTCATGAAGTTGCATGGAACACCGAACGACTTGCACAACAACAAGATACAAACTTCGCTAATGCTTGCGAAATTTGAAAAAATTGGAAGGTTGGTGGAGAATATGCGAAGGATAAAGAGTGGTTTGTCAAGAAAAATGTTTCATCATTTTTGGATGTTTGCTTGCCCATACACTGTTAACAAGTGAGGTTGCTGTGATGAATGAGCAAGATTTTTATCGCCCACACAGGCATATTCTTGTAAAACAGAAAAAGAACATCAATATTCCGGTTTTGTATCATCTCCATAACTCGCAAAGTTTGTAATCCCCATGCGGGATTAACACGTTTTTTAGTTTACCTCAAATATTTGCAAAAAAGTTTGTCAATTAAGAATTAAGTATTTATTTTTGCAGCCAAACAAACAGGATAAGACAACACAGTTCTTTGACTGCTACAAACAGCCAACAAATGGATAAATGTCATCTCATAGAAATGGGCACTGGTATCCAAACTGTTGACGCTACCTGTGAAATAGCATTGCAATTCAATCAAAGATAAATGACCACTAAAAAAGATATGAAACAAAAAAACGCTTTATCCCTCAAGACATTGACCAAGAGTAGTGTTTGGGAATTACAGGAAAATGATGTTTTCAGGCTATGGGAAGCGGCACAAAAAGATGCTGACCTCAAGGATAACATGCGTCATTATCTTGACATTATTAAAAGTGCTTTCGAGATTGAGGAAATCAAAGTTGACAAACCTGAAGTCATTAAGAAATACGAAGAACGAGGCTTTAAGGTGGGTAAACTGCGGACTGACGAAGCATCAAAGCAGAAATGGGCTGTTAAGAAGAAACCCATAGCACGCGTAACCGACCTTACATACGAGAACATCCGCCACATATCGGCAACAAAACTCATTGAAGTGCTTGACAGAAACTTTGGTGGTGGTTGGGATTCGCTGTCGCAGAGCATTAAAGACATCATTGAAAGCGGCTTTGACATCAGTACGACAACGCTTCCGCAAAACAGACTTCACAACCCTTGCGGCATGTATGAAAAGAAGGTTAACGATGGATTTGAAGTGCTTGAAATTCCAAAAGGATCATGGGTAGAGGCCATTTTTGCAAAGGAAAAGCCAAAGACGGAACTCAGTAAAAACAACCTTTCCAGAGGAAAAGCTGCACCGGATGAAGACTTTAACGAGGAGGATGAAGACTTGCCAAAACTACAAAATGCAGATGATGACAAAGACGATGACGACTCTTATGATGACGATAAACTGACAGAAGAAAGCTATCGCACCACTTTCGAGACAAATCCGGAAGATTTAGACTTGGAAGCAGCAGATGTTTCGGATGAAGACGAATACTAATGCTGAAAAATCCACATAGACAACAATGATAGAAAAGTGGGGCTGCTGAACAAAAGCCCCGCTAAACATCCAGCCTGTGGGGAAAATAATGAATGAGAAAAGCCAAATTGCATGTGCAATTTGGCTTTTGAATTTTTCAGTATAAGTAAAACTCCCTATTGAGGATGTGAAGACAAGGCCTTGCTTGTAAGACTTTCCGAGGAAATGCGCATGACGAAAGAGTAGCAAAGAGCGTAAAACAGATATTTATCAGGGCTTCCACAGAACCAAGCTATAATCATACAATAAACAAATAGCACTCATGGAAGGTGTATATCTCCTTTACTTCATCCTCCTCAGAACTCGCTGATCTCTGCCATAAAACTTGATCGACGTGGATACTGACAACGAAAGTATTCGGCAAGCCGATGGGCAGCCTCTTTACCGCCTTTGAGATGTTCCATACACTTCATCGATGCCGCTATGTGAGGATATTTTTTAACGTCTGCTGGACCACTGGCTTTCACTCGGAGCAATTTGTCGTAGGCCCTTAGCATCCCATCGGCATGCTCTTCACTAACATAGCGCGCATAAGTGTCAAGTGCGTAAGTGCTATCACTTGAATGCTTCATGATATACTGAAAAAGTTTTTCACGTTCACCTTCTTCAACGTAGATATCCGCCAGGTTATTGTTTGTACCCCACAACTCATAGTTGTTAAAGCGCGTCTCATCTATCATTTTTCGCAAAAAATCTTTCCATTCGTTTTGCTGTATGAGCTTTCGTAGCTTATGATAATATTCTATGTCACCATGACTATTGATGAACAACCGACGTGCAGTCTGTATCTGTTTTTCCTTGTCTCCAAGCTTCTCGTAAACGTCAAACAAACGTTTCAGCCATTTTCCGACAAGCAAAGGTTTTTCTTGAATCTGCGCCTCTGTTAAACCGTTTCTAAGCACTTCTGCGGCCTTATCATATGCTCCACTTTCAATCATTTTTTCAACTAACGACTGTCTTATCTCTGGGAGATAAATGAATTGATGCTCAACATTATCGGCCTCGTTACTTCTCTCATTATTCCTCAATACCTGAATCTTTCGTGCCACATACTTGTGTAAATCATAGCTCGCTTCGTGTTGAACAATCTGCTCGTCTATAAGGTTTAGACACTCGTCAACACTTGCCGTCAGCATATTGACCTTGAACAGCATATCATCAAAATCAAACATGCCATAATATACTAATTCTGCACAACCACTGCTTATGGACATTTCCTTAAGCTCACCCAACATCTTTTGTTTCAACGAACTGTTAATATGTGATGCTGTGAGGGCATCCAAAAGCAACTTTTCAGCTTGTTCACACTCATAGCTGCAATCATTCTCGTCATCATATGAAAAGAAAGAATCATCGTCGAAATTCTCACCCATTTGCTTGAAAAACTCCACTACAATTTTCGCGGCAGCATCAGCATTGCCTATATTCAACAATATCCTACCTTTATTAATCAACTTCATGACACTCTCGAGGATAGCTTCCCAATCGGCCACCTCATAGCAATTCCAATGATTCCCTATATCTGTAGTCTTAGAGAATATGTGGCGCATCTCTATTACATAATCGTTCTCAACGTTTTTGTTGTCCATGAATTTGCAAGCCAGATAGTCCCTCAATTCATCACCGAATTGCCTATTCTTCTTAGCATACTTCAATAAGAACGAAACTATATCATCCTTTGACGCTAGCTGCAATAGCTTTGCCATGTCATTAATTTTATCAATCATAACAAATTCTTATCCGTATTCTTCGTCATCTTTCTGAAAGCTTATCGTGTGCTTTGCAATGATGTGAACGTCCTTAGCCCAATTAGCCTAATAGCCTAATTGGCCTAATATCAAAAAAGCCTCCAAGACAATTTAGTCCTGAAGGCTTCTATTTGAAAAAAGGCGGCTACCTACTCTCCCGCATTGCAT
>OBRT01000283.1_pt1 | contig 14369 bp, 18 predicted proteins | sample 1494891 | NCBI WGS metagenome assembly OBRT01 (sample SAMEA3360688, study PRJEB22359) | human gut metagenome | biome: ENVO:urban biome; feature: ENVO:human-associated habitat; material: ENVO:feces | place: Bangladesh | collected 2011 | reverse complement strand
TGTTACTGTAAAAACAGCAGATAGAATAATCATAGAGATAAATAGTAAATCACAAGCTATCTTAGACAAGTATTCTGATATTCATTTCCCTGATAAAAAAGTACTGCCCATTATAAGTAATCAGAAGATGAATAAGAGGCTTCATACATTATGCAAATTAGCAGGAATAGATGAACCTATAAAAAGCACCCATTATGAAGGTAACAAGCGAATAGATGAGGTAAAGCCTAAATATGAACTTGTAGGAACTCACTGCGGTCGTCGTACATTTATATGTACAGCTATTGCAAAAGGAATCCCTCCCAGTGTTGTTATGAAGTGGACTGGACATAGTGATTACAAAGCTATGAAACCTTATATTGATATAGCTGACGAAGTGAAGTCTTCTTATATGAAACAATTTGATGAGTAAAAAGCAGGGAATATGAAATAGATTTTATTATCTTTGTATCGTCGTTTCGAGACACTTTAATACAATTATTGGTTTATCAGACAGTAGTCTCTCCAATATTCTTTAATACATTTATCAAGGCGACAGAGATTTGGCTTTTTGCCAGGTATTATTAATTTATGTATTAAAGTGAAGAATATGGAATTAACACAAAGTTTGTTAGAAACCCCACTGGCACAATTGTCAGTGAAGGATTTTGTCGCACTGATGGACTCGTACAAAAACGGTGGTAATGCTACATCAGAGCATCTGTTTAACGAAGAAACATGGCTGTCAGGATATAAGGCGTTGGCCAAATACCTGAATTGCAGTGTCCCCACTGTCTGCCGCCTTGTAAAGAGCGGTAAGATTGACCCTGCCATAAGAAAAGTGGGGGCAACCTATTGGTTTGACAAAAGCATGATACGCAATTTGATGAAAGTCGGAACTGCATCTGATGCAAATGAGTAGAAAGGCTAAGAAAGATACAAAAATCATGGTATGGACAGAATCTTAAAACGAAGGGCAAATCTCCTGTATGTTTTGAGGAGGAAGAACGTGCGCTGCTTGACAAAAGAACGCATGATATTCTTTCCTTATGGCAAGAACCCTTATGCGATAAGGCAAATTGTGCGCCTGTGCCAAGAGTATCACTTTCATGTTCAATTCGAACTTCAATAGAAATCATTATGGAGCAGATTTTATCATCATTGCGTCAACTTGTCTCCTCCCTTGACAAAATAAATATGGATATTAATAAGGAGAGTCAAGTTTACCAAGCCGAACAGAAGAAATATATCGACAATGCCGCTGAGGTCAACATGAGCAAGGTACTCTGTGAGTCGCTTTGTGCTGCTCTTGTATCTAAGGCAATAGCAATATAGAATCAACTAAAAGAAATATGAACAGAGAAATAATTTTGATAATCTGGAACTTTTAAAATAAAAACTATGAACACCTATTGCATAAATTGTGATTATAGGAACCGTTGTGAAGAAACACATATACAACAATGTAAATTGAAAGACAATGAGAAAGTTGTACGTATCAATGGTAAATGGATAACACAGCGTAATTGGTTTTAATCGTGTAATGAAAGAAGAGCGTGACAAATTCAAGATATAAACAAACAGACTCCGAAGAATGCCAGTCGCAACGAGGCAAAATATTCTATTACTTTGCCACTTGCATGTTGCTGCTGTTAATGGTTGATAAACCATATAGTACCTCTGCAAAGGGGCTGCATTTGTTTCTGCGAAAATGTAAGCGAGTATGTAAACTCCTTTTACTCCAGGTACTTTGCGGAGTTTTCAAATGCGTAGATAAATTTTATAAAACAAAGTAATATGGCCAGCAAGAATTTTACAAATCAATTGTGCCAATATGCACAATCCAAACAGGACTCTGAATATCCGCAAATACAAGGCTTTACGAATGGTTACAAACAAGCAGTCTTGGATCTCAAAGCTATCCTGCAAGAGCAAGATGGCAAAGGGTACAAATCCTTTAAAGACCATTTGTGGAAAAAGGTCAACGGAGACTTAGCGACAATCGCGGCAGTAAAGAACTATGAGGATATTCAAAGTATTCCCAATAATGAGTTCAATAATAAAACAGAATTGTATCATGTCAGGTTCGTATATGATCCGACTGGTACCCATCAAATTTACTTTGATAAAGATTTGCCTTTTATTCCAGTAGTGGGACAAAAATTCTATTGGAAAGACTGGAATGACTTGGATTCCCCTTTTTATATAGAAGAAGTGCATTTGGCTTTCAAGGATGATGGGCAACGCAACTTTGATGGAATTTGGTGCTGGTGTACTGATTAGCCAGTTGTAAAATATGGCGCAAAAACTTGCAGGATAAAAATATATATATTATATTTGCAGTAACTTATATATTAGTTATTAAGTGATATTATTTAATATAACAATCAATATTATAGTTATTACAAATGTATATATTTGAACCTATATCCACAGAGGACATCTTAAGGCATCTATCAAGAAATTGTCGGCTACGTCGATTAGAGAAGAACCTGTCGCAGAAATCTCTATCTAATACAAGTGGTGTTCCATTGTCTACAATACAGAGATTTGAGCATATAGGTGAAATTTCGCTTGCCAGCTTCGTGAAGATAGTCCGTGTACTTGGTTATGCTGAGGATATGATGGAATTAATAGGAAAACCAAAGTATTCAAGTCTTGATGAAATGGTTAGGATTAACAAAAACAGGAACAGAAAGAGAGGAACAGATGAGAAGATTTGAAACATTAAAAGTCATGTATCATGATCGACTGGTTGGACAACTTACCATGGGAATCAATGATACTTGTCTTTTCCAATACTGCAACGAATGGTTACACACTGGTTTTTCAATATCCCCATTGAAATTACCTTTAAAAGGGGACTTATTTGAAGCCCCTTATCTACCGTTCCATGGTAACTTCGGTGTCTTTGAAGATTGTATGCCTGGAGGATATGGAGAGTATGTACTACAAAAAGAACTGAATAAGGAAGGCATAAACTATCAATCTCTCACCCCTTTACAGAAACTAAGTATTGTCGGCTCATCTGGCATGGGAGCTTTATGCTATATTCCTGATAATAAGATAACGATTCCAAGCAAGTTTAAAGATCTTGATAAAATACAGCAAGCTGCATTGGATATACTATCAGGGAAAACCGATAAGAATGCAGGAAGATTGTATGTGGATAGCGGTAACTCTGGTGGTGTCCGTCCTAAAATACTGCTACAAGAGAACGGGTCTCATTGGATTGTGAAATTCCGGCATATAAATGATCCAATAGAATCAGGTAAGATAGAATACATGTACAATCATGCAGCAAAGGAAGCTGGTATTATTGTTCCTCGTTTTAAGCTTTTCAATGACCGATACTTCGGAGTGGAACGTTTCGACCTTTCTCCCGATGGTGAGCGTATACACATGGTCACAGCCAGTGGACTTCTTGATGAGGATATAAATCCTCCCAAAATGGATTACAAAACTCTTTTGGCATTGACAGGCTACATTACGCAAGATCATATTGAAGTGGAACAACAGTTTCGTAGAATGGTGTTCAACTATTATGCTGAAAATTTTGACGATCATGCAAGAAATTTCTCTTTCCTTTATGTAGATGGAAAGTGGAAGCTCTCACCAGCTTACGATATGACTCATGATAGTCCTTTAGGACAGCATGCAACAAGCGTTGGGTATAAAGCAAATCCGACAGAAAAGGACTTCATTGAGGCTGGTTCATCTGTACAAATGTCTCATAAACTTTGCTCTGATATAATAGATGAGGTAAAGCCAATAGGTCAGTTACTTCTTGCAAAGCTTAAAGAAAACGATTACAGTATTGTGGAAGGAAATGAGCAACAGACAAAAGAAGACCTTAATACTTGCAGAGTTGGCTTTAAAAGATAGTAGAAATTACAATCATCATCAAGCCATAAACAATTATAATATGACTTGATGATGTTATAATAATATGACAGTATAATAGAATAACCATAAAAACATAATAATTTAATTCAATCATAAAATAATCGTGTAATCTCTTGCAGGTTTCATATATTATACCTATATTTGCAGTATCATATTTCATTGCTGACCCCTATTGTTAAGGTGTAAAGGCAGACTTGTACTGTTGTCAGCGAATTACATGTTATGGGGTCCCGCTCCTCTGAACATTTGTTCAAGTGACCTACCAAACTATGGAGATTGTTGTTTTAGCAGGTTTTCATTAAAACCGCAACAATCATGTTCGTTTACGAACACATAGCAATGTAACGTGTATTTTAAATATGATAAAAATGAAGAAATCTTATTTTATTATTGCAGCGTTGGCAGTATGTACATCTTTGCCAGTAGCTCTAACATCGTGTGGCTCACAATCTGACGATGAGCAAGAAGTTCTCAACAACAGTAATTCTGTTATGAAAATGGAATTGTTCTTATCGGGTGACTATGCAAAGTTTAATCCAGTTCTCGAGTTTCATGCATGGGACTTAAAGGGGAAAGGTATGACTATGCATACATCGACCGGGCATGACGTGAGTATGATTTGGGGGCTCATTTACGAAAACACTCCTTTTTCATATGCATCAGCTCAAATAAAAGGTGCATATTCATCATTCTCAGCAGTACTTGTTCTCACTAATTTAATGGAAGAAAGTGGAGAGATCTCTGTTCATGCAAAGGTTTTCAAGGATGATAAGGTAATCCGGGACGAGACACATAATATTAGTATTAAGGCAACAGATAATGTCGTTAGTATTGCTTTTATCCCTGAGAATGGCTTCACAAAAGTAAAATAGGAGGAGTTACTATGAAAGTAGACATTTCTAATAAGATCATAGATAATAAGATTATCCTCTTTGCCAATCAGAAAGGTGGAGTTGGTAAGACTACCATATGTGGTTTATTCTCTAATTACCTTGCAGATACACGTAAAGTGTCTCTACTTGTTGTCGATGCAGATCCCCAGCAAACTTTTGCCAATCGTCGTAAAGATGATAGTCGTAGACAGAAAGATATACCTTATAATGTACAGTCTGTTACAATAAAAGATGCTTCCAGCACACGAAATATTATGCTAACATTAAGAGGATTAGAAGGGACAACTATTATTGATACCCCAGGAAGTTTAACACAGGAAGGAATGAAAGAATTACTTGCTAATGCAGATTATATCGTATGTCCTTATCACTATGATTTAAATACGATAGACTCAACACGTGCCTTCATTCTTGCTGTCCTGCGATTGAAGCAAGCTTATCCACAGATTAAAGCACAATTTATCTTTATTTGCAATAAGTATGATGTACGAGTTGGCAAAGGAAGTGAGTTGCAAGCATGGAAGATTGTAGATGCGTTCTTCAAGAGATATGGTATTATTGCTCCTCGCATTGGTAATTATGCCGATTTGGAACGCTATAATACTATTAGTAATAGTGATAAGGCAGACAAACTCACAAAACAGTGCTTTGATTTTATCTTTAAAACCATTTATAAAGAAAACGACAATGACTAAGTATAAAACAGATATTGCAGCATCAGCATCTTCTATGATGGAACTCCCAGGAACACTCGAGGGAATGTTACATGACATTCATGGGCAAGTAGAAGTATCACCAGCAGCAGTTCCTCCTATTGCAACATCAACATCCCATACAGAAGCTACAAAGAAGAAAAGTTCCAAGACGCCTGCTAAGGTGCTTGAACAACCAAAAATAGTTAATGGTGATGCTTTATGGACAGCTTTTTGGAGACAATGTGCCACAGAGAGCCAACAGCCTAAAATTGTAGGAAAAGATGGAAATGTAAGTTTCTGCAAAGTTGACAAGGATATCCTTGCAACTTTCAAGAAGTACGTAGTTGGAGGCTATACTACTCAGACAGTAGTTAATGCTATTCTTCGAAGTTTTATACTTCATTATAAGAAAAATTTTAACGAGTATAGGAAGTCAGAAAAGTCATTGCTATAAATGTACGTTCTATGAATAAGAATTATTTTCAAAAATATGGAACAAAGATAGTGTCAAAAATGACAAAATACATTTTAGTACTACTAATTGCGGGTGTGACATGGGTGGTAGCCATTTCACCATCTATGTACAAAAGAGGAGAGCAACTTTATGAACAAGGAAAGAAATTCTATAATGAGGAAAGAAATCCAAGTTCTGCTACCATGTTTTATCAAAAAAATAGTGACAGCTCTGTCATAAACATAATTGAGAAAGAAAAGAAATGAGTAAGACTACAACAATATGGAATGAAGAAAGAGAGCAGTTCTTAAAAGAGAATTATGCTTATAAAACTAATGGCAATTTAGCAAACCGCCTCGGTATTTCTGTTCCCTCGGTGAAAAAAAAGGCTTACGAGTTAGGATTAAAGAAAGTCTGCGCCAAACGCAAGATACATTCTGCTTTAGAAGCAAATGTTCTTAAGATGTCTGAACTAAACTCTTATAGATCCATTGCTGACAAATTGGATATATCACTATCATCTGTAAAAACCATTGTCAACAAAGCAACTACCAATGGGTATAAGAAGCGCAGCAAGGAAGCGACAAAAAAGATAATGTCAGAAGCTCGCATCCGTCTTATCAAGAAGGAACGAGCACGCGCTATTTTTGGTTTAAATCCTAAGACGAAGTTAAAAGTTTTTCCTAACAAACAGAAGTATCGTATGCGTGACCGCTTAAAACGATGCCGATACGATGTAGATAGGAATAGTATCGACGTGTTTATTGATGATGAAACACGTCGTCATGATAGCATTGAACATGAAGCTCAAAAGTTGGGTTTCAATATCATTCTTCCAGTAAAAGAATATTATTCGATAGATTTCGCCTCTGAGAATGGAGAGGCTGAAAAACAAATAGCAGAAGAGTTTACAAGAAACTACCGTTATAAATAAACAATTTAAAACAAGAGAATTATGTCACAATGTAATGGAAAGGTAATTACCATCGGTGAAGTAAAAACTGGTGAGAGTCAAAGAGGAAAATGGTATTCTCAACAATGGGTTGTTGAAGAGCAGGGACAACAATATCCCGAGCATTGGGTACTTGAAACCTTTGGAGAAGATAATATTAGCAAGTTCGATGTGCATGTAGGCGATATGGTAACTGTAAAATACACAGCACGTTCTACAGAAAGGAATGGTAACTATTATCCATCTAATCGTCCATGGGAAGTTGTCAAGGAACAACAATAGAAAAATGAGAAATAAATCTAAGCGGACTGCTGAAAGGTAGTCCGTTTTTCTTTTGTGTTGATAAGTAGTTATTATTGCGTTATAAAGTACGAAAAACATTATTTTATCACTGATTCTTTTCCCTCATTGTTGTATTCTGCATTGAGGAGTGTGTGGTTGTAAATAAAACGATACTTTTGTGAAAGTTTCTACAAAGCCCTTTACTTGAACTTTGAATTTTTGTAGAGAACGAAGAAATCTAAAAGAGTTAAATTTATGTTTGGTACATTTATGACCATTATCATAATTGGCTATATTGGCTATTATGGTTACAATATCGTTTATGATCTCTACTTCGACAAGTCAGGTGAAGTAGTTACCACTGCTGCCGTTGATGAACAAGAAGTAGATATAAAAGATGAATTGGGAGGCTTCACCCAGTTTAATGCTGATGAAGGTATAAGTGAAGAAAAGAAGCCTGTAAGCACATCTTCTTCAAATGTTATTTCAGGTGAACCTTTAAGCTCTAATGATGATGAACGTGAACCTACATTTGCAATGTCAGGAGGTATTAAAGCAGATAACCTTTCTACTCTGATAACCTCGTTAGAAAACAAAGAGGAAGGTTCTAACTTTGATATTGTCGTAAAAGCTATGACACCCTCCTCTATATAATATCTTCATTTAAAATACACAATAGGTTCTAAGCCGTCCAGACGATTTATCACTATGTGATAATTGGCAAAAGGCTTCTTTTCTCGGTACTTTAATTCGAAATATCAAAAAAATAATTTAAATGTTTCAATTAAAGCGTTTTTTAGATTCTGCCAAGAAGGTGGCAGGTAAATCAAAGATTTCTCTTAATCGTGGATTCACCCTTTTCATGTTCGGCTTCATGGGCGGTGTACAAGCTTTTGCACAGAGTAGAGGTGCAGGTGGTTTTACGTCAGCTACTAACGAGATCAGCAGCTATGCTGATCCCGTGAAAAAGCTGATGTATGCCATTGCTGCTGTTATTGCATTGGTAGGTGCATTTAATGTTTACTTTAAGATGCAAAATGGTGACCAGGATGTGAAGAAGACCATTATGATGACTATTGGCGGTTGTGTAGCCATGGTAGCCATGGCTACAGCACTACCAATGTTCTTCAAATAGGTTGTAGCAGAATATACCCGATATAGCAGCTTTTAGCTCTATATCGGTGTATATCTCATTAAGCGATATGTATTTATTTGTTTGATATGGAAGAATTCAATAGCTATCCAGTATTTAAGGGTTTACAAAAGCCATTAGAATTTATGGGGATTCGTGGAAAATTTATCTATTATGCTGCTGGTACATTTTTATTAGGTTTTATTGGCTTTCTTGTATTTAACATTATAATTAATTTCTTTGCTGGGGCAATTGCCCTTGCAGTTATAGCAGGTACGGGAATTATTATCATTTTTATCAAACAAAAACTTGGACTACACGCAAAGAAGCGCTATAAAGGAATTGTACATTATACAGGATTATTTGATTATTAGCAATGGCAAAGAAAAAAGAGAGACCATTTGACAAGTTATATGCAGAACTTGAAGAGATCAAGGATGCACGTGGAGAAATCACGAATACCGTCCTTTTTTCGAAGGACGGCAACTGGTCTGTTATTATTGAAATAGAGAATCCCATCCAACAATATTGTACGGATGCAGAGCTTTATTATAGCTATGCTGATATTTTAAGCAATATAATTCAAACATTAGGGGAAGGCTATTGTTTACAAAAACAAGATGTATTTTGTAAGCAGGGATATAATCATGCTATCACTGATGATATGAGCTTTCTCTATAAATCATATTTTAATTATTTCAAGGGACGTGAGTATACCAATATTCGTACATTCTTAATCATTACACAGGAATTCAAACATAGCTCTTTCGTTAAATACGATCCTAAAGCATGGCTTGATTTTCATTCAAAGGTCGGCAAGGTTATTAATATCTTATCAGAAAAAAGCATTCCACATTATAAACTCAATAAGAAAGAAGTTGCAGAATATGTACATCGCTTCCTTGCTTTTAATTTTAAACCACAGCCGTTCTCTTTGAACAATATGAATGTAACAGATGAATATATTAAGGCAGGCGAAAGAGCCATAAAATCTTTTTCATTGGTTAATATAGACACAATAGACCTACCAACATTCATTCGTCCTTTTAATACAATGCCAATCAACGGTTTTAATATTGCAACAGATCTTCTGTCATTTCTTGCAGATATACCGTTTACGGATTGTGTTATTTATAATCAAGTAATACAGATACCTCAACAACGTCCACTGATGCGTAAGTTACAGAGTAAGGCAAAACGTCATAATTCTATGCCTGACCCAAGTAACAAGATTGCAAAGGCTGATATAGATCTTGTGCTTGATTTACTTGCTAAAGAAAGTAAGCTGCTTGTATATTGTAACTTTAATATTATAACTTCTTGTCCCCTTGCCAAAATAAATGATGTAAGTTCATTTTTAGAAACGAAGTTGTATGATTGTAGTATTATGCCATCAAAGGCTTGTTACAACCAATTAGAGTTGTTCACAAACTCTTTCCCTGGTATGTCTTATTCTCTCAATAAGGAGTATGATTTATTCCTTACCCTTGCAGATGCAGCAATATGTTTATTCTATAAAGAACACATGAAACATAGTGAAGACTCTCGTCTGAATGTCTATTATACAGATAGGCAGGGTATACCTGTTTCTATAGATATAACAGGCAAGGAAGGAAAAATTAAGATGACAGACAATGCTAACTTTTTCTGTCTAGGTCCCAGTGGAAGTGGAAAGAGTTTCCACATGAATTCAGTTGTAGCACAGCTTCTCATTCAAGATACTGATGTCGTTATGATTGATACTGGAGATAGTTATGAAGGGATAAGCCATTATTTCCACGGTACCTATATCACCTATAGTAAAGAGAACCCTATATCAATGAACCCATTCAGTATTACAACTGATGAGTATAATCTAAATTTTGGTGAGAAAAAGCAGTTCTTAAAGTCTCTAATCTTCCTTATATTCAAAGGAAATGAAGAACCAACAAAGATTGAAGATAAAATTATCAATCAAACTCTTGTTGAGTATTATGAAGAGTACTTTCACCCATTTGAAAAATTCTCTGAAAAAGAAAGGGAACGTCTACGTGAACGTCTTTTGCTTGAAGAAAAAAAGAATGGAGAATTTGATAAATATGAGCAGAAATTAGAGGAAAAGTACGGTGATGATTATCGTATTGATGAGCTGGAGGGAAATATAGACGATGTGAACAATGATAATATTTCAGAAGAAACTAATTCTGAAAATAACGCTGATGACTTTGACTTTACTACGGAAGAAAAGAATCATCACGCAAAAGTAGAACGTCAAGTTAATAAGCTACGCAATATAGTTAATGATAAGGCTGCATCTGATGGTGAAAAGCAGAATGCTAATAGACAACTAATTCGCCTAATGCCAGAGCTTATCGAGGGAAAATATCTGATGCGTATTGAAAAGAAGATTGATAGAATGGAAAAGAAACGTCGTAAACTACACGTAACCAACCTATCATTCAATACATATTATGAATTTGCTTTAGAGCGTATACCTCAAATAATGGCTGAAAAGAAAATAGACTTCGATATAGATGACTTTGCAGCTATCTTGGAGCAATTCTATAAAGGTGGAGAATTGGAGCATACTCTAAATAATGACCTTGATAAGTCTCTTTTTGATGAAAAGTTTATTGTCTTTGAGATAGATAAGATAAAAGATGACCCTATTCTTTTCCCTATTGTCGTCTTGATTATTATGGATGTGTTTTTACAGAAAATGCGTCTAAAAAAAGGTCGAAAGGCTCTCATCATTGAAGAAGCGTGGAAAGCAATATCTTCCCCTACAATGGCAGGATATATTAAGTATCTCTACAAAACAGTTCGTAAGTTCAATGGTATTGCTGGTGTTGTTACACAGGAACTTAATGACGTGATAGACTCTCCTATTGTTAAGGAGGCAATCATCAATAACTCTGACATAAAAATACTTTTGGATCAAAGTAAATTTAAGGATAGATATGAGGCTATTTCTGCAATCCTTGGATTAACAGTTGTTCAACGACAACAGATATTTACGGTTAATGCTTTACCTCCCAAAGAAGGTATCCCTTATCATAAAGAAGTGTGGATAAGTCGTGGACAAAATTCTGATGTGTACTCTGTAGAAGTCCCTCCAGAATGGTACTGGGCATTTACAACAGAACGTGTTGAGAAAGAAGCTCTAAAAGTCTACGAAAAAGCTTTCAATGATGATATTGAGCAAGCCATTGCTCATATAGAAGCTGACAGAAAAGCTATGAAAATTAGTAGGTACTTTGACTTTGCAGTCCTCGTTAATAAACATCAAAATATTATGAGCTTATGGAATCAATAAAAAAAATATTATTGAGTTTAATTGTCTTATTATTATACTGCGCTTCAAGTAATGCTACTGTAGTGCGATTAGTAATTGATAAGAAAAGTGTAGCAGCAGTAACAGCTAATACTGCTATTCAAAGTTCCATTGAAATTGTCCACAATAAGACATTGGAGGAAATACGTAAGAAGCAAGAAAAGATTATGTCCTATACAGCTTCGATGGAGTCCATAAAAGAACTTTATCGCATGTCAATGCAGAATATTAGTGGCTTTGGAGAGGAATCAGCCTATTATAGACAAATGGTTGATAACTTCTTACAAGTGCCTGGTAACACAGCAAGAGCTGTAAAGGCTATTAATCGTTGTCCTGGTATTAATTATATCAATAGTTTAAATGAAATTGCTAATATTCAGACAAATGTTGTTGGTTTAGTAGAAAAATTTGTAGATATAGTAAATAATGGTAAAGTTGATTTTTCCGCATTTACAAGTGGAAAAAGTAATGATAAGCTCTCCAAACTGTTACAGAATGCCCACATAGGGAAAGGAGATGGATATAACTTTCTCGATCGGTATCAACGCCTTACATTAGCTAATGAATTATTAGCCCATATTGTTGATATTAATACACGACTTAACCAAATCGTCTATATATGCGAATATTGCCGTACATTCAGTAATTTTATGTACAACATAGACCCTTTGACTTGGGCTACATATTTTCAAGGAGCAAATATGGTTCAAGGTGTTATCAATGATTGGAAGTATGAAATGCAAAGTTAGTTAAGTTTACCACCCACAATTTATCTTATATAGAATGAAAAAGATATTGCTTATACTACTTTTTATAGTTGTTTCCTTTACATATAGTCATGCTGGGATTGAGTTCCCTGCTGATATGCCTACAATATTAGCACTTATAAATCTTCATAAGAAAATGGCTAAGGCTGAGGATGCTTCTGTAAATCAAGTAAACACAAGTTATATAGAACAGCAACTTGTAACAGATAATGCTACTAAGTTTAATGATGTTCGCACTACGCTAAATACAAAGCTCAATAATGCACATCAATGGATAGTTCTTGCTGCTGCTATGTCAAAAACAACACTTGATGTAGGAAGTACTGTAAAGGAATATATACAATTCACCAAACTAATGGGGAAAAACTTATTACGTAAGCCACAGATAGCATGGTATTTTGCAGAAGCAAACTACAACGTAAGTAAAAGAGTTTCGCTCTTAAAAAAATCAGTTGCATTACTTTTTGCTTCCGAGACCAATATACTTAAAGCATCATTAGATGAACGTATAGAAATTATCTTTAATATTCAGGAACAAGTAGCTATTATCCGAGGGATTATCAGTCAAGCTCTTTTTTGGAGCCGTTGTGTTGCCATTGGAGGGTTTAAATATGATTATATATGGGACATTCTCAACAGCGAAGTCTATACAGGTATAGCAAACGATATTATAAACTCATGGAATAAAAATCTTACAGGGATATGAAAAAAACACTTTGCCTTATAGTCCTCATAATAGTGACTTTAAATGTTACAGCTCAGCAATTTGTTCATGATTCTCAAAAAGAGCACCAAATACGTTCTATGGAACAAGGACATTGGGATTTCTCTCCAAGTTGGTGGTATCTTCTTTTCCATAAAAAATATAGCGGTGCAAGCAAGAAATGGAAATGGAGAGGCTTTAAATCCGGGTGGCGTGTTGTTTTCAAGGAAAGTGATTCTAACGTGAAAACAATTGCTCCACGTCGAGAAAAGCAGCTTGCCGTTCAGGTCTTAAAACAACAAATTATAGAAAAAGAGCGTAAAAAGATAGAAGAACTCAATAATGAAGAAATAGCTCGTGCTGCCGATCGAAACTCTGATATGGTGTATGGGAAGTATAAGGAGTTATTTACGGACATGCAATCGTCCATTACAGAAGGATTGACTTATTGTATGATAAAAAGCAAAGGTAAGATGGCTGGAAGTATTAAAGAACTCACAGATAGAAATGAAGTGATAACTTCAAACATAGCCTACCTTCGCAAAACAGGAGTTGGATATGAGCTCGAAAATGCAAAGAGAGAAAGAGGATTTGCTAAAGCAAAGAGAGATATGGAAGAACTTGTAAAGAAGGTAACTTCTCTTGCTCGGCTTGCAAAAGCATTTTATTAATTCATAAAAATAATAACTATGATAGATTTATTATTAAGTATAAATATGATGATGACAGCCTTTATTAATCAACTTCTGACGATGGGTCTGCCTGTCATAGATGAAAGTTTGGCTGAACTTATGAGTGTGATGAAGTCTGCTCCAACAAAGGATCTGTTTGTGGAAATGCAAAGTATGGCAAGTGGGTTAGGAGTGTGTTTTGCACTTTGTATTGGATCATACGAATGTTGGATGATGATCCTTGGGCGCAGAGCAATAGACGTTATGAAAATCCTCAGAATTTTGGGACTCGCAATTTGCATGCATCCTGTTATGCTCAATAAATTCATCCTGCCAGCTTTAGATACCCCAGGAAATTGGCTTGAAAGTAGAACGCACTGCCTGGCAAAAATTGCAAATAAGGAAGTTGCAACTTTAGAAAGAGCAGTTGCAACAAAACAGCAAGAGTACATGGATTCGCTTCGAAGTCAAATGTCAAAACAAGAAGAGCAGAAAGCAGCACAAGATGCTGCTACAGAAGATGGTATCTTTGACAAAATCCAACATGGCATAGAAAATATAGGTATAAGTATTCAAAATTATGCAAAGCAAGCTGCTGTATTGCTCGAAACAAAGATTAGTG